>Ga0075308_1000002_pt1 | contig 141501 bp, 146 predicted proteins | sample Joice_ThreeSqA_D_3_FD_120062 | JGI IMG/M metagenome (GOLD analysis project Ga0075308, IMG submission 120062) | Natural and restored wetland microbial communities from the San Francisco Bay, California, USA, that impact long-term carbon... | ecosystem: Environmental > Terrestrial > Soil >... | reverse complement strand
TCAACTCGTTGCCAACCTGGTTAACCATACCCGCTAGCCGTTGGGATGCATATTCTCCAATCTTGCAAACCGTTGATTAAGGATCGCCGGCCTGCGGCAGGCTAAAGGATCGGCCCTCCGGGCCTTGAGGATCAAAAAAATGTTGGAGGTTTGAGGTTGGAGGCAAGCACATTTTTCGATCACATTAGCAATGCAGAATTTCTTATTTGCCTCTAACCTAAAGCGAAGCGCTCCTTAAGCGGAGCGATCCTTTTGTGGAACGCAGTAACCCTGCGAAGCGATCCTCAAGCATGCCGGAGGCATGCGAACCTCAAGCGCAGCGCTCGTTTTGCGAGCAAATTGACAACTATTTTTTAGCAACTCCCTTTGGGTTAATTAAATATTCAGGATAATTCAATGCTTCGAGCAAAACACAAAACCGGCCTGGTCTTCTTCCCCGCTTTTGACTGGGCTATCAGCCCGACCCATCCGGAAAGGGAAGAACGCCTGCTCTATACCCAGGACCAGATGCTTGAAGAGGGTGTCTTTGATATTGAAGGCGTGGTTGAACTCAAGCCGGACCCGGTTACATTAAAAGATATCCAGCGCACGCATTTTTGCGTGCCCGACGTATGGCAGGTGACCACCGAATCTCATTTCATCAGTGCCGGCGGCGCCAAGACCATCGGCATGGCCGTGCTCGATGGACAGATTGAAAGGGGCTTTGCTCTGGTCAGGCCCCCCGGACATCACGCCATGCGCATTGTGCACGGCGCCAGGGGATTTTGCAATATCAACATCGAAGCTGTTATGATTGAATACCTGCGGCAGGCTTACGCCATTGACAGGGTCGCCATTGTTGATACGGATTGCCACCATGGAGACGGCACCCAGGACATCTACTGGCATGATCCGGACACCCTCTTTATTTCGATTCACCAGGACGGGCGGACGTTGTACCCCGGCTCGGGCTTTCCCAGGGAGCTTGGCGGTATCAATGCCGTGGGAAAAACGCTGAACATTCCCCTGCCGCCGAATACATCCGAGGAGGGATTTTTGTATACCGTAAAAAATATCGTCCTGCCGATCCTGGACGAATTTAAACCGGACATTATCATCAATTCCGCCGGCCAGGACAACCATTACACAGATCCTCTCACCAACATGAACTTTTCGGCCCAGGGTTATGCCGACCTGACGGCGATGCTAAAACCGGATATTGCGGTTCTGGAAGGGGGCTATTCCATTGAAGGTGCTCTGCCCTATGTCAATCTGGGAATCGTGCTTGCCATGGCCGGTGTCGATTACAGCAGGATTAAAGAGCCGAACTATGATCCGGAAAGTATTCGCCAACCCCCGGAGGTGACGGAGGCCATTGAAAAAATCGGTGGCGTTGTGTTGTCCATCTGGCAAAACAGGGAAACCCTGAAGGATCAACTCTTGGAAAAAACAGATCCTCAGAAGCGAACACGCACCATATTTTACGATACCGACGGAATCCTGGAGTCTCAAGCGGAACAGATTCAAGTCTGCCCGGATTGCGCCGGAGCCCTGAGAATTGATTCATCCTCGGATCGCGGGGCCCATATCCTTGCCGTCCACCTCCCCCGCAAAGCCTGCCGCAAATGCAAGGATATCGGTTACCGGTGGTACGATGAGGCGAACAGGAGACAATTCGATGGGATTTATCTTCAGGACCGCACCGAGGACCTGTATTTGGACAGGCAAAATTGAATAAATTGGACCAACCGAGGTTTAAAATGCCGCAGGATATTCCAGAAGGGAAAAGCGCCAAGGGCAGTCAGCGCCCGACGCACGAAAAGATTGATGACCGAGAACCTGATCAGACGGTTGCAGACGAAAGCAAAGCCGAGCGGGTGAAACTTGCGGATCTCCGCGAAGGGGAAATGCGCTTTCAAATGGTGTTTGAGGCCGCCCCCATCGGCATCGCCATTGCCAGTCCCCAGGGATACTTTCTCGATGTCAATGATGCGTTTATTAAAATGATCGGTTACACCCGCAAAGAGACCAGAGAACTCACTTTTGTCGATGTCACCCATCCGGATGACCGGGAGGAAACCCGGAAATTGAGCCAAGCGGTCAGGGAAGGTAAAATCGACTCTTATCGAGCTACCAAACGCTACCTCAAAAAGACCGGTGAATCTGTATCTATCATTGTCCGGGCTTCTGCCATCAGGCATGATAATGGTTCCATTAAATACTGGCTGGGCTTGATGGAAGATCTGACCGAGCACAAAAAAGCGAAAGAGGCCCTGGCAGAATCTGAAAGAAAATACCGGATGCTGTTTGAAAGCAGCGCGGAGGGGATTTTAGTTGCCCAAATAGAAAATCAAAAATTTGAATATGCCAATCATGCCATTTGCAACATGCTGGGGTATAGTCCGGAGGAACTGACCCGGATGGGAGTTCAGGACATCCATCCGCAAGAAGATCTGCCATACGTACTGGATGAATTCAAGGCCATAGCGCGAGGAGAGAAGGGATTGGCGGAAAATATTCCGTGCCTTCGCAAAGACGGGACAAAGATATTTGTTAATATCAATTCCACTAAAATGGTCATCGACGGTGTCGACTGCAACGTCGGCTTATTTCAAAATATTTCTGAAAGGCTAAAAGCTGAAGAAGCCCTTCGTCAAAGCGAAGAGAAATACCGCAGCATCCTCGAAGGCATTGAGGAGGGTTATTTTGAAGTAGACCTCGCCGGTAATTTCACGTTTTTTAACGAGGCCATGGGCAAAATACTCGGTTTCTCCCTCGAAGAACTTCTGGGAACCAACAACCGTGAATACACCAGTAAGGAAACCGCCCAAAAAATATTCCACGTATTCAACCGGATCTACCACACGGGTCGTTCCGCCCGGGTGTTAAACTATGAGATCACTACCAAAGACGGCATTAAAAAGATACTGGAAGTCTCGGCCTCCCTGATGCGGGATTCTAACCACAATCCCATCGGCTTTCGGGGTCTTGCCCGCGATGTCACCGAGCATTTGGTTGTCGAACGGGAAAAAGAACGAATGGCCGCCCAAATTCAACAGGCTCAGAAAATGGAGGCCATCGGAACCCTGGCCGGTGGAATTGCTCATGATTTTAACAATTTATTGATGGGCTTTCAGGGCAATCTCTCTTTGATGCTGATGGAAATGAGTCCCGACAACCCCTATTATGATTTTCTGACCAATATGGAAGATTATGTCAAAAGAGGCTCCGACCTGACCCGGCAGATACTGGGATTTGCCAGGGGCGGCAAATATGAGGTCAAGCCGACCAATTTAAATGACCTGCTGGAAAAATGTTCACGGATGTTCGGCCGTACCAAAAAAGAAATTATGATCCACAAAAGATTCCAAGAAAATCCCTGGCCGGTTGAAGTGGATCGCGGGCAAATCGAGCAGGTTCTGTTGAACCTCTTTGTCAATGCCTGGCAGGCCATGCCATCGGGCGGAGACATTTATTTATCAACTGAAAATCTAACTCTGAAAAAAGAAGATTGGGATAAACCCTACGCACTGCAACAGGGACAGTACGTCAAAGTCTGCGTTACGGACACAGGGGTGGGCATGGATAAAGCTACCCTCGAAAGGGTATTCGAACCGTTTTTCACCACCAAGGAAGTCAGTCGGGGGACCGGTTTGGGCTTGGCCTCTGCTTATGGCATCATCAAAAATCACAACGGTATGATAGATGTAACCAGTCAGAAAGCTGACGGGACCACGTTCACCATCTATCTGCCGAAATCCAGCAAAGATTTCCTTGAAGAAAGGAAGGCTGCAGAAAAGACCATAAAAGGCAGGGAAACCATCCTGCTGGTCGATGATGAGGAAATGATAACCGATATCGGCGGGAAAATGCTTAAAAAATTGGGTTACAGGGTGGTATTGGCGGAATCCGGTCGAAAGGCATTGAAAATATTTGAAAAGCTGCACAGCACAATCGACCTCGTCATCCTGGATATGGTTATGCCGGATATGGGGGGCAGCGAGACTTTTGATCAATTAAAAGCGATTTCACCGGATATTAAGGTGCTGCTGTCCAGCGGCTACAGCATTGACGGGCAGGCTTCACAAATTATGAAGCGGGGTTGCAACGGTTTTATTCAAAAACCATTCAATCTGAAGCACTTTTCACAAAAGATCAGAGAGATCCTGGACAAATCGGCGGATGCCCCCCCAAAAAATAATTCGGATTTTGATCTTTCATCCGGCTCAAGACTGGAGTGAGGAGATTGAAGAAATACAGACAGTCGCAAATTGAGAAAAATCTTCACCTGCGGGCTCTAATTATTCAGGCGGTTCGCAGATTTTTCATTGAGCGCACATATCTTGAGGTCGACACGCCCATCCGCATTCCGGCCCCGGCCCCGGAAGCCCACATAGATGCAGTTGCCACAGAGGATTGGTTTCTTCAGACCTCCCCTGAACTGTGGATGAAGCAATTGCTGGCCGCCGGATATTCACGGATATTTCAAATTTGCAAATGCTTTCGCAACAAAGAACGGGGCCGCAAACATCTTCCGGAACTCACCATGCTGGAATGGTACAGGGCAGGAGGTGACTACACGGACTTAATGGATGACTGCCAGGAACTGATAGGGTTTGTTGCCGGACAGATATCCGGGCACAACACCCTGAGTTATCAGGGACAATCCATCCATCTGGACCCGCCCTGGACGCGAATGTCGGTTGACGAGGCTTTTCAGCGGTATGCATTCATGGCGGTGGAAGAGGCCCTGGCAAAGGATTGTTTTGAAGAGGTCATGGTTAAGGAAATTGAACCGAACCTGGGGGCAACCGGGCCGCTCTTTCTTTATGATTACCCGGCGGCGCTGGGTGCTCTGGCAAGATTAAAGCCGGAAAACCGACGGGTGGCAGAACGCTTTGAACTCTACATCGCCGGAATCGAGCTATGCAACGGTTTCAGCGAGCTGACCGACCCGCTGGAGCAGCGCAAACGTTTTGAAACGGAACAAAATTTTCGCAACTCTTTACACAAGCCGGTATACCCGATGCCGCAATCTTTCCTGACTGCTTTAAGCGACATGCCTGCCGCCTGCGGCAATGCCCTGGGCCTCGATCGGCTCGTAATGCTGTTCGCCGACACCACAGAAATTGATGATGTCGTGGCATTTACACCGGAGGAACTTTGAACCCTTCTTTTTCCTTGACTCTTTAAGGCCCAGTGCTTAAACTTTTTAGTTGTACCGAAAATAGACAGCTATTTTTCTGAATTTTACCTCGAAATCGACTTTTCCGTAAGTTTGCCGAAGAACACCGCAAATCCTAATTTTATGAGGAGGGCTCTTATGGCAACTGGTAATGACCGCTTCAACTCTCGAACGGATGAACCGCACTTGGCCCAATTCCTCGATAATTTGTCCATTGATGACCAACGGGTGTTATCGAGGCTTTTAAATACCTGGGAAAAAAGGGACCAGCGCAGACAGCCTCGCATGCCGTGCACGATTATTACCGAATACTTCATCAACGACCAGGCGCACAAAGGCATCATGCGAAATATCAGTCTTGACGGTGCCTTAATTGAAAGCCGGCATGAGCTTGCTGTGAACCAGCAAATCGCCCAGAGCTTTTTCTTCCCCAATTTTGAAATCCCGATTCGCTCCAACAGTAAAATTGTATGGGTTGCATCCGGGGGATTCGGGGTGCAGTTTAAATTTGTTCAGAGTGACAAGTAAACGTTTACAAAATCATAAATAATAAAAGCAGGGTCTCAAGGCCCTGCTTTTTTTATTCGAAATATTGGAATATTGAAAGGGTGAAATAATGGGTTTTATTTGGAAAACCATCTTGATGGTCTCGTAAAAAGTCAAAAATCTCCCTCTCCCTTGATAGACTGTTTCACAATTCAGAAAAGCGACTCATTTCTGCCTGTCATGCCGGACTTGATCCGGCATCCAGAAATGTGACGTCTTGAAACAGCTCTGGATTCCGGGTCAAGCCCGGAATGACGAAACAGCAACATCTGCAGACTGGCCAATTGCGACACAGTCTCTGGCGGGAGAGGTTTACCCTGGCGGGGCCGGCCTGCCCGCTCGTGCCTTGCATGGCAGGCGTTTTGGGGATTACGCGGGAATTGACTGGTAGGTTGTAGCTAACCTTTTGGTACTAGGAGGCCGAATCGGCTCCTTGAGATATTTCTTCAGCCTTTTTGACAATATATTCTTTTATCCGTGTTCCGTCCATTTCGTTAACAGTGACGACAAAGTCACCCAGGAAGATATCTTCCTTCTCATGGGGAATCCTGCCGATCTGATCCAAGACATAACCGGAGAAGGTGTCGTATTCCTTGCTATCGGGAATATCCATCGCCAGTTTTTCATTGACATCATCGATTTCGGATTTTCCCAACACCCGCCATTCATTCCTATTCAGCTTGACAATGTGGGGTTCAACCTTGTCGGTTTCATCGACGATCTCGCCAACGATCTCCTCCAGGGCATCCTCTAAAGTTATCAATCCTGAGACGCCTCCGTGTTCATCCACGACGATGGCCATATGCTGCTTTCTTTTTTTGAACTCCCTGAGCAAATGGTCCAACTTTTTATTTTCCGGCACAAAATATGGCTCGCCCATGACGCTGCGTGCATCTGTCTGCTTGGCCGAGGTCACCTGATGCATGAACAGATCCTTAATATTTAATATGCCGATGACATCATCAATATCTTCTTCGATAACCGGAATGCGGCTGAATCCGGAACGGATGATTTGTTCAACATTCAGTTCTTCATGGACATTGATGACAAACATATCCGCTCTGGGGGTCATGATTTCCGATGCACTGGTATCGTCAAACTCAAATATATTATGGATAAGCTCTTTCTCTTCTTCTTCAATGCCCCCTTCTTCTTCAACGACTTCAACAAAAGTCATCAGCTCTTCTTCGGTGACCCGCGACTTTCTTTGAAACTTACGGGTGAGTCTGGGAATAAAATTCAGAAGGTAAATTATCGGGGCAAACAGAATCGACAGCCAGTACAGGGGCATGATCACCAATCTGGCAATCAGGATGTTGTTGCGGGTTGCGACTGATTTGGGAATGATTTCACCGAAGATCAAAATGAGGCAGGTCATGATGCCGGTGGCGATTCCCACTGCATTGCTGGTCACCAGTTTAATCGTTATAGCTGTGGCCAGAGCAGCCGCGCTGACATTCACAAGATTATTACCAATCAGGATGGTTGAAAGCAGCCGGTGGGGGTCGTCTTTCATTTTTTTGATAAGCGCATTTGTTAAACCCTTCTCTTTTGCAATGTGTCGGGCCTTGGCTCTGCTGATGGAAAATAATGCCGTTTCGGCGGCAGAAAAAAACCCGGAGAGCAAAAGGAGGACGATTAAGACCCCTATCTGATCAACTATCATTTGTGTTCCCAATACAGCCAACTATTTTATCGTAGTTGTCCTCTTTTTTTATCTGGTAAGAAATTTGCATGGCGGCAACAGCCAATAAGCAGCGTCAATTCCCAGGCCGGGCCATTGGGGTTAAAATCGCTTTGTGTTCGCTAAGCTGCCAGTTCGGTGTTAGTCTCGATAATTATTCAAATATAATGATATTCAGCGGTTATGTCAATGAGAAGTCTGATTCATGCGTTCAGACGCATATACTCAGTTTAGGGCCGAGATATCCGGGATGCTGCTTTGCTGTGATGACTAGAGCAGAGAGGGACGCCGGCGCTGCTTGCGGGCGGAAAACCCGACGATGAAACCCACCAGAAGGACGCCGGATCCGGCTAAGAACCATTTGATGTATTGATTTATTTCAATGGCCCTTAACTCTTCGTCCAGGGCATCCGCTCGCTTGGTCTGTTGAGCAAGCTGCCCGCTAACCGTCTTGTATTTTTCCTTAAGTTCAATGTATTCGGCCGAACCGGCTTTCAGCTTATCATAATCGGTGCTTATTTTTTTGAGGGCTTTTTCATTTTCATCAAGGGTCGACTTAAGCTGTTTGCTTTCATCTTTGAAGAATGTGTTCTCCTCGAGCAAGGCGGCAGCCTGCTGCATTAAAGCTTTATGTTTGGTTTGTAATTGTTCCAATCGTATATTGTTGGTCGGCTCAGGCACCAAATACCGGGTCAAAACGTAGCCTTCTTTGCCGTTTGCCATTCTAACCAGGGACCACTCTTCTCCCGGCTCCAGCATTTCAACTTGTTGTCCGGACTCTATAACTGAGAGAATCTTGTTCTCAATGCTAGGACCGCTGCGCAGGGTTAATTTTAGAAAATCCGTCACATACATGGTTTCAGCAAATCCATTGGCAGAAAAACACATTAAAACAATTCCCAAAAATACTATTTGCTTAAGCGGTTGTTTCATAAATGGCAGACTCCCATTAAAAGTAGTGAAATTTCTATATTTTTATATTTTACAACATTTTGAAAAAATAGCAAATTATGTGAACTTGTTCTTTAAAAATCTTACCACATATGGTAATATAGATCCAATTTGTGCGTATTTATCTAAATTTATTAAGAATTTTAACTCAACAAGGATGGCCACCCTCGTATGATCGCATACGATTTACAATGCACCAAAGGGCACACCTTTGAAGGCTGGTTCGAAGACCGTAAGGCCTATCTCGATCAAAAGAAAAAAGGCCTGATCGCCTGCCCGGTCTGTAACGTTACCGCTGTTGACATTGTTCCGTCAACATTTGCCATTAAATCAGGCTCGCCTTCCATTTCGAAGGATCTTGCGGCTGAAAAAGCGAGCCTGGAAAAATTTGGAAAAGAAGCCGCTGAATTTGTTATAAAAAATTTTGACGACGTCGGAGCTGATTTTGCCAAGGAAGCCCTGAAAATCCATTACGGTGCGACTGAACCCCGCAACATTCGGGGGGTAAGTACCAAAGAGGAAGAAAAAACACTCAAGGACGAGGGAGTCCAATTTATTAAAATTCCGATGCCGGTAAGACCGGATACGGATTCATGATGCACCCGACGACCTGTCAATATCAACGATCTTTTCGCCTTCTACGTAATCACGTGTTTCATACCTGGTGATGTGCATTAGTTTGCGCGACATGTCCCGCAACGCATTCAGCGGTTGCCTGATTCTGGCGACTTTTTTCTCGATCTCACTTTTATTGTACGTCTCCATCACCAGAAATTCAGCCAGTTCCACAAGAGTCAACTGCATGGGTTGATTCATCTCATGGCACACCGCACCCGCCATTTCAACAACAGCCTGTAATTTCTCGTTTTGCAACAACTTGGCCTCAGCACGCTTGCGCCACGAAATATCCGAAATGGTAAAAGTGGCTCTCTGCATTGGGTCAGGAGGGTAAAGCGTGTTCACCTTTAGATGACCCCAGAAGGTCGTGCCGTCCCGGCGTTGAAAAATTGCATCCAGCCAGGCCTCTTTACCGGCTTTCAGATAGTTATAAATAAAGTCGCCAACCCTTTGGAAATCTTCCTCCGACGGATAAATGATCCGCGCGCTCTTTCCAAGACAATCGACTTCTGATTCAAAACGAAACATTCTCATCATGGAGCCATTAATTCGCTTGATGATTCGATTTTCAACCAGACCGATGCCGATCGGAGCAGCTGATAAAATGCTGGTGACGATTTCATTACTCCTGCGGAACGACTCCTCTGCTGATTTGCAATCCGCGGCCTCTTTCTCCAAATCCGCAACTCTTTTTTTCAATTCTTCGTAGGTAGGTTTTAGTTCCATTGAATTTTCTCGTCTGTTAAAAATTATAGGGGCACACAAATTTCAGGAGTTCCAAAAGCAAGCTGGCAAAAGGTGTCAGGTGTCAGGTGTCAGGAATTAAGCGCAGAATCTTAAATTGGAACACTCAATCATGCTCATATATTTATCCATCAACAGGAATAAAAAATGCCTAACTTGCGAAGGACATGCTGCGAATCTCATTATTAAGATTCAAGCAAATCTGATGTTTCTCCGTGTCTTTCCTGACACCTGACACCTGAAACCTTTTAAACATCTGAAGCCAAATATTTTCGGAGCAGGCTCCTTTAGTCTACCATATAGCCTGCTGTCAATTGGGATCAACCTCTGAATTGAGCCTCGCGGCCAGACTCGAAAGGCGCCGGTCGGGCTTGTCGTTTTTCAAGGCAATGTTCAGTGCTTTGCGGGTGCCGATCAGGATAACTAATTTTTTACCTCGGGTCATGGCGGTGTAGAGCAGATTCCGCTGCAACAGCACATAGTGCTGGGTCATCAGCGGCACAATGACCGCCGGGTATTCAGAGCCCTGGGATTTGTGGATTGAAATGGCATAGGCCGTGGTCATTTCATCCAGCTCGCTGAAATCATAACTGACGGTTTTGCCGTAGTAATTTACCACCAATTCCGCATTTTGATTATCAATTCTATCAACTATTCCAATATCACCGTTATACACTTCCTTTTGGTAATTGTTTTTAAGGTGCATCACCTTGTCTCCGGGTTTAAACGGTATTCCGGTGGTTTTTACACCTAAAGGGTGGCGGCTTAAAACTTTTTGCAAAAGGCTATTCAAGTTGATCGTACCAACCGCGCCTTTATGCATCGGTGTTAATACCTGGATGTCTTTGACAGGATCCAGACCGAATTTAGCGGGCAGTTCTTCGCAGCACAACTCAACAATCCTGGCGGCTGCCCGGTCCGGATCAGGTTGCTCTAGGAAATAAAAATCGGCGAGATCATCTATTTCAGTTGAGTCTGGAAGATCGGGGAGCTCGCCCTCACGAACCCTGTGGGCGTTGATAATAATCGCGCTTTCGCGGTCCTGGCGGAAAATTTTATTCAAATAAAAGACCGGCATGCAGCCTGAATTGATCATATCCGCCAGGACATTACCGGGCCCGACAGATGGAAGTTGGGATACATCACCCACCAGAACCAGCCTCGCCGACAATGGCACGGCAGCCAGAAGATTATACATCAATACCGTATCGACCATTGAGGCTTCATCGATGATGACGGCATCGGCGTCCAGCGGATTGTCCCGGTTGCGCATAAAGCCGTTTTCGGTAAAGTTAAATCCCAGAAGGCGGTGAATGGTGCTTGCCTTTTTGCGGGTAACCTCGGCTAAGCGCCGAGCCGCCCGTCCGGTGGGCGCTGCCAATAGCAGCCGCCTGCCCTGGGCCTGAAATACGGTGCTGATGGAGCGCAAAAGAGTTGTTTTACCGGTTCCGGGCCCGCCGGTGATAATTGCGATGCGATGGGAGAAAACCTTTTCGAGGACCTGCAGTTGCTCGGAAGATAAGTTTATGGCCAGCTTTTGATGAACTTCTCTCGCAATGCTCTCTGCCTCTGTTTCTGCAGGCTCTACCGGCACAGACAGCATTGCCTGCAGGCGTTCGGCCAACCCGCTTTCGGCCTGGTATAATTCTTTCAGATAAACAGCGCTGGTCCAAGGATCATCGGCAATCGGCTCAACAATGATAATATGGGCTTCAATTAATTCATCAATTGCCTTTTCAATGGCCGGTGGGCTGATTTGGAACTGATTTTCACACCGCAAAAAAAGGTTTTCCCTTTCCGCAAAGGTATGCCCGTCCTCGGCATTTTGCTGAACAAGGTGCAGGATGCAGGCACGCACGCGCTGCGGGTCTTCGTTTTCTACACCCTGCATGCGGGCGACGGTATCGGCGATCAAAAATCCGGCACCCGGAAAATCGTCCGCCAGCACGTAAGGATCTTCCTGAATAAGGGTCACCGCATCGGAACCGTACGCTTTAAATATTTTTGCGCAGTAGGAAGTCTGAATCCCCATTTTCTGCAAAAACTGCATCAGGCCTCTAAGGGCGTGATGCTCGCTCCAGGCACCTTGTATCATGGACGCTTTGGCTTCCCCGATGCCGTCCACTTCAACGAGTCTTTCCGGGTGACCCTCGATGATCTCCAGGGTTTCGGCCCCGAACGCTTTCACCATTCTCGCGGCCAGTGATGGACCGATGCCTTTAATGATACCCGATCCCAGGTAAGTACGGATGCCGTCCATACCGGCCGGCAGCAGCACCTCAAATGAATCAATTTTTAACTGTTGGCCATATTTGGGATGGGTCTCCCATCTGCCGCTAAGGTTTATGGTTTCGCCGAGGCTGACGCCTGCCAGATAACCAACCACGGTGATTGCGGCACTTAACCCGGCGGGCTTCAGTCTCGCAATGGTATAATGGGTATCTTCGTTAAAATAGGTAATCCGCTCCAGTTGACCCTCGATGGTCGTGACGCCAGCATATTTCGCCTTTGTATTTTTCATTCAGGATAAACTCTCACGGAATAAGGAAATCCGAAACCCGAAGCCCGCTAAATCTAATAAAATTGCCGAAACAAAATCGAATTACCAAAATTCTAATGATCCAAACGGGATCAGAGATCACTTTTGTTTTGGTCATTAAAATTTTCGGATTTAGAATTTGTTTCGACCAATTTTCTAAGATTAGGCGGACTTCTAATTTCGGATTTAGGCTTCATTTTCTGGGGAGTGACTCTTAAGGATCCACTCTGCAGCTTCATACAGGTCCTTGGCAACATAATCCACACGGATCTGCCGTGTTTTCAATTCATTTTCCACGTCATCATCTTTGCCGCTTTTAACCAGCACTGCGCGGCCGCATCCGGCCCTGCGGGCGCACTCTATGTCTTTGGCGCTGTCTCCCACCATCACCGCTGCGGTCAGGTCGATCCCGTATTTTTCCCGGGCCTGATAAATCAAACCCGGTTCGGGTTTACGGCAATCACACTCATCTTCCGGCATATGGGGACAGTAGAAAACGTCTTTAATCTCTCCGCCGTTCAGGGCAACCGTCTCGGTCAGCAATTTGTGGACAGATTCAAGTTCACTTAAAGATATCAAATTACGCGGCACCGCAGACTGGTTGGTGATAACAATACTGGCGAAACCATTTAAGGTCAATTTTTTAATGGCTTCAAGGCTGCCGGGTAGAAATTCAAAATCCTCCCGGCTTTTAACGTAATCCGCGGAATCCCGGTTGATCGTACCGTCCCGATCCAGGAAAACCACCTTGGTCAGCAAATTTTTCACTCCTTTGGAAATTAATTCCGTGGGGCTATCGATCGTCAATTATTTTCTTAATCGTTCACTGATTAACAACTCCGATTAGGTCTGAATCCCTAACCTCTGAACCCAGAACCCTGAACTCAGAACCTAGCTTTAATCGCTATTCAGCGACTAAGATCGCGTTCGTATATCCGTCGTCGATTAATATCAGCTCATGCTTTACTGCATCTTCCAGGGTCGAGAATTTTCCGACCCGCACCCGATAAAAAATCTGATCGCCGCGGTCAAAAACCGTTATGTGTGCATTTTTATATTTTCCCGCAAGCTCGCGTTTCTGTCTCTCGGCATTTTCACGGTTCACAAAGGCGCCAACCTGATAGGTAAAATTGCCGGAGTAATAGTCCCCCTGCACATAGGAAGGGCTTGAACCTCCGTCAGCGGTGGCCGGGGTTCCCAGAGCCACCACCTCAGCTTCGGCGGTTCCGGGTCCGACGATGCCGATTTCCTTAGCCGCTGTATAGGAGAGATCAATAATTCGGCCTCGCACAAAGGGTCCCCGGTCGTTAATCCGCACCTCCACCTTGCGGTTGTTTTCGAGATTGCGAACCAGCACGTAGGTGCCCAGTGGCAGCGTTTTGTGCGCGGCCGTCATGGCATACATATCATAGGTTTCACCGTTGGAGGTTTTTTTGCCGTGGAAATCCTTCCCGTACCAGGATGCAATTCCACGCTGCTGAAATCCTTTGGCGTGAGGCAGCGGCTGGTACCATTTCCCTAAAACTTTATAAGGTTTCGGATACCCTGCCGGCTGTTTGGGAGGAGGATTGTAAGTGGAGGCACAACCAATAATAAGATATAGAAAGGTACCGATGAATAAAAGCGGCACAAGCCTGAATGTAAGGGAAAATGAAGATGAATTTATAATGAGTTTTGAATTCCGTGGGCACAAATTTCTAATATTCCGAAGATAGATATAAGATTAAAATTCCAAATCCCCAAAAAGCAAATATCTGTATAAAAATCCCGGTCCAGGGATTACTTCTTCTTTCGGGACTTTGCTGCGTTGCGTGGTTTTTTGGCTTCCAGCGCAATCTTCAACACATCCTGCATCCTATTGACGCAATGAAACCGAATGTCCTTCTGAACTTTTTTGGGGAGATCTTCGAGGTCTTTGCGATTCAATTCCGGCAATATGATGGTTTTAATCCCGGCCCGATGGGCGGCGAGCACCTTTTCCTTAATACCGCCCACCGGCAATACCTGCCCTCTTAAAGTGATCTCACCGGTCATTGCCAGATCCTTTCTGATAAGGGTATCGGTCAGCAGGGACGTCAGCGCCGCCAACATGGTCACCCCGGCGGAGGGGCCGTCTTTGGGAATGGCGCCGGCGGGCACGTGGATATGGATGTCATTCTTCGTAAAAAAATCCTCATCAATGCCAAGGGCTTTGGCGTTTGCCCTTGCAAAGCTCAAGGCGGCGGTGGCCGATTCCTTCATAACATCTCCCAGCTGTCCGGTCATGGTCAGACCTTTGCCGCCCTTCATGGCGGTTGCTTCAATAAACAGCAGCTCGCCTCCGGTCGGTGTCCAGGCCAACCCCGTGGCAACCCCCGGGGTGGTTATTCTGGCTCTGGTTTCAGAGGTCAAACGAACAGGTCCCAGGTATTCGTGCAGGTCATCGACTTTGATGCTGGCCGATTTTACCTTGCCCTGGGCAATCTTGCTGGCCACCCCGCGACATATATTAGCGATTTCACGCTCCAGGTTGCGCAGGCCGGCTTCCCGGGTGTAGCCCATCACGATCTGCTTTAACGCTCCGTTGGTAAATTTGATCTGTTTTGCTTTGATGCCGTGTGCTTCCCGCTGACGGGGTATGAGATAGCGGTTGGCGATCTTAATCTTTTCATCCAGCGTATATCCGTGGAGCATCAGCACTTCCATGCGATCGCGCAACGCCGGTGGAATGGTGTCCAGAATATTGGCCGTTGTGATAAACATTACCCCGGAAAGATCAAAGGGCACGTCCAGATAATGATCGGAGAAGGAAAAATTTTGCTCCGGATCCAGCACTTCCAGCAAGGCCGAAGAAGGATCCCCGCGAAAATCACTTCCGACCTTGTCAATTTCATCCAGCATAAATACGGGATTTTTGGTTTCTACCCTTCGCAACCCCTGGATGATTCGACCCGGCAGCGCACCCACATAGGTCCGTCGATGGCCCCTGATCTCGGCCTCATCGCGCACACCGCCCAACGATATTCGATGGAACTTACGGCCCAGGGCATGGGCGATGGATTGCCCCAGCGAGGTCTTGCCTGTTCCCGGGGGGCCGGTAAAACACAGGATGGGTCCCTTGGATTCCGGTTTCAGTTTGCGGACCGCCAGATATTCGATAATACGCTTTTTGGGCTTCTCCAGGCCGAAGTGATCGTCATCCAATATTTTCCTGGCTTTTTTGATGTCCAGATTATCCGGACTGCTGTCATGCCAGGGCAACGATGTAATCCAGTCCAGGTAGGTCGATGCCACCGTATATTCGGCCGACGACGGATGCATCCGCGACAAACGCTCCAGTTCCCGATCGGCTTCTTTGCGGGCCTCTTCGGGAAGATTCTTGTCCTCGATTTTGGCCCGGTATTCATCGATCTCAACGGAAGCCTCATCTTTTTCACCCAGCTCCTCTTTAATGGCCTTTAATTGCTGGCGCAGATAATACTCGCGTTGACTCTTGTCCATATCACCCTTGACCTGGCTTTGAATTTTATTGCCCAGCTCCAGGATGTCAAGCTGGTGGTTTAACAGGCGGGTGACTTCTTTCAGTCGCTGTTTAACGTCCTGCATTTCAAGGACTCGTTGTTTTTCTTCGGGAGTGGAGTTAATGGTAGAGGCAATCATGTCCGCCAGCGTGCCGGACTCCTGGATGGTCTTTGCCATTTGAGCTATCTCGGGCGGCAGTCCCGGCGACAATTCGACGACTCTTTCAAACTGCCCGACAATATTCGCTATCAATGCTTCGGTTTCATTGTCTTTTTTCTCGACATCTTTGAGCAGTTCGACGCGCGCGACGAGATAGGGTTTGCCGTCTTCAAAGCTTTTTATCATAAACCGGCTCAGCCCCTGGACCAAAAGCTGGGTCCGATCATCCTGGGTCTTTGCCATTTTGAGAATCAACGCACTGGTGCCCACCGCGGCCAGGTCTTCCCGATCAGGCCTCTTTTTATTCTCGGGCTTTTTTGAAACCATCAGGCCAATGATACGATCTTTGGCCATGGCTTCATCAACCAGCTGGACTGATTCCCCCTGTAAAACCACCAACGGTAAGACCATTTTGGGAAAAAGCGCTGCATCATACAGCGGCAGAATCGGAAGAACATCCGGTAATTTTTCTGCATCAAATTCACTGGGAGACTGTTCATCAGCCATATTTTCCTCCCCACCTCATTTTGTATTCACATAATCATGCCTGAAGAAATTCTGAGATTTTCTCCGGCCGCCTCCTAAAACGAAAAGAAATTATAATCGAATAATTGCCTTAGCCATCCTGAATCGGTATTTTGTGGATTTTCTCAGGTGGCTGTTTGGCCAATCGTATCTCAAGCAGGCCGTTTTGATAGGCGGCAGATACTATTTCCGGATCAATGGGTGCCGGCAAAAACAGGATCCGTTCAAAGTGGCCATATTGTAATTCAGCGAGTCGATAGGTGGCATTGCCGGAGCAGTGTCGGGCAAAACGATTTCCCTTTATCCTAACCGCCTTGCTGCTGATTTCAACCTCCAGATCATCTTTGTCAACGCCCGGGACCTCGGCCACAATAATGACTTCTTCCGGGGTTTCATTCATGTCCATTGGAGGTTTCCAGGTTCGTTCAGCAAGGGTAAAGCCCGTGCCCACCGATCGAAATATCTCTTCGACTGTCTTCTCGAATTTGGAACCAATATGACCGAAATCATCTAATAGTCGTATTTTAATATACTCCATTTCCGGCTCCTAAGGTTGAAATTAGGGGCTTCGCCCCAATTGGAATATTTTCTTCGTCCCCATATCAGAATTATTCGAAAATAACACCTAATCGAATATTTGTAAAGGTATAGCAGAGGACAGATGACAGAGGGCAGATGACAGATAACGACCCTTGTCACCGAATATATCTGCGCGGAATCCGAAGCCTGTGCTCAGCAACTCGCAACACACATCCTGCAACGCGCTTCCCGCAACTCGTAACAAATCTTGACAGAGTTTTAGGCATGCTTAAATTTGATAAAAACAACGACACAATCAGGAGAAATAAGCATGGCACTCGTAAAATGGGACCCGTTCAGGGATGTCGCAGAGCTTCAGAATCGCATCAACCGCATGTTTGAGGATTCCTTCGGCCCCTCCCGGGATCGGGAGGATGAAATGAACGTGTGTGCCTGGAGGCCGGCGGTTGACATCTATGAAACCGAAACCGGGGTTATTCTGGCGGTCGAACTGCCCGGGGTTGGCAAAGAAAACGTTGCGGTTGAAGTCAAAGATAATATTCTGACCCTCAAAGGTGAACGATTTGCCAGATCCGCAATCAAACCGGAAGCATACTACCGCCAGGAACGCTGCTACGGGACATTTCAACGCTCATTTACACTGCACCATAACATTCAGCCCGATCTGATTAAAGCCAAGTTTAAAGACGGTATGCTGGAGATAGAGATCCCCCGACCGGAGGAAGAACAACCCAAACAGATTACCGTCAACGTCGAATAATGGACAAAAAGCGGTCGCTTAAATTCAGCATCAGTTCCCAGTACTTTATTTACTTCGGTGTGCTGGGAATTTTTTTGCCCTATTTTAACCTTTATTGTTACAATCTCGGGTTTTCGGGCCTGCAGATAGGGGTTCTGTCGGGGCTGAGGTCGGTGGCCATGGTTATATTCCCATTGATCTGGGGGATACTGGCCGATCGCCTCAACATGCGTCGGCCCATATATATTCTCTGCAATTTTGTCAGCACCGCCGCCTGGGTCATGTTTCTGGTCACCACTGAATTCTGGTTCATGCTGATTATTATTGCCTTTTACGGAATGTTTTATGCCCCCATTATCTCTTTTCTAGAGGCCGTCACCATGGATGTGCTGGGATCCGAAAAAAAGAGCTACGGTAGAATAAGGGCCTGGGGGTCCATCAGCTTTATCGTCATGGTGCTGGTGCTGGGAAAAATCATCGACTTGTATTCGGTTGATATCATCGTGGTGCTCATTCTGGCCGGCTCATTGATGCTGGCTGTCATATCCCTTGGCATACCCGCCATACCGCCCGCTAAAAAAGATTTGTTGGCACCGGGTGCAAGATCATTGCTGCAAAAGCGGGTCATCATCTTTCTTTTCTGCGCCTTTTTGATGCTCGTCAGCCACGGCGCCTATTATGGTTTTTTTTCGATCCACCTGGCGAATTTGGGATACGGCACCACCTTTATCGGCATCACCTGGGCCCTGGCATCAACAGCCGAGATCCTGGTAATGATCAAATCGGACAAAATATTCAATCGCTTTTCCCTGGAAAATGTCCTCTTCTTCTCTTTTCTGGTGGCAGCCGTCAGGTGGATGATTCTGTTTTTCGCCCAATCGGCGACGCTAATCCTGCTTTCCCAGCCCCTGCACGCGGTTACCTACGGCACCTTTCATATGGCCAGTATTCTTTATATCGACCGGCTGGCACCGGAAAAGGCCAAAACCCTGGGTCAGGCGGTCAACAATGCCTTAACCTATGGACTTGGATTGGGGGTGGGCTTTTTCGTCAATGGCTATGTTTACGAGATTACCGGCTCTTTCACCCTGTTTCTGATGAGCAGCCTGATTGCCCTGGCCGGTGGGTTGATATTCAAAAGCCATCAACTAACGGTCCGCAGGCGATGATGGATTGACGCAACTCGTAACACGCAACGCACAACACGGAGCTATTAAAATGCTGACCATTGATTTCAGTTTTCGTGAGCTTGAAATTTTTTGCAAGGTTGTGGAATTGGAGAGCTTTTCAAAGGCGGCCGAAGCAGTTTATCTGGTTCAGGCATCGGTCAGTGAAAGGATCGCCTCTCTTGAAAAAAAGATTGGGATCCGGCTGCTGGATCGCCTGGGGAGAAAAGTGATTCCGACAGCTGCCGGCGAACTTGTATACAAACATGCGATTCTTTTTCTTGAAATGAAAGAAACGGCTCAATTAGAAATAGAGCGCTTCCTGGGACTGGAACAGGGGGACATTTCCATGGGCGGCAGCACCATTCCGGGTGAGTATATTCTTCCGGAGCTCATCGGTAGATTCAACAAACAGCATCCGCATTTATCGGTGAAACTGACCATCGCAGACAGCAGCGCAATTGAAAATCGCGTCCTGGCCGGGGAGCTTGAGATCGGTGTTATCGGGTCAAAAAGTCTGAATACAAACCTCTTGTGCCGGCAACTGTGGCATGACGAACTGGTGCTTGCTGTTCCCGTTGAGCACCCCTGGGCCCGGCGAAAGACCATCTCCCTGCCGGAGCTGTGGGAAACACCGTTCATATTGCGGGAAGAAGGCTCCGGGACTTTAAAAATCCTGGATGCCTATCTTCAGGAATCGGGCAAGGACGGTACCAACGCCCTTAACGTCTCCGCCCGCTTCGGCTCATCGACGGCTGTCAAAGAAGGTATCAAAGCAGGCCTTGGCCTTTCCATCCTCTCAGCAAGAGCCATTGATACGGAGGTGAAAGCCGGGCTGCTCAAAGCCCTGAAGGTCAAAGGACTTTTGATGTCTCGAAACTTTTTCCTGATCCGCAATAAACTGCGGATCGCCTCACCGTCGTGCCAGGCGATGCTTGATTTTCTGATGACCACCACAGGATAACAGCTGATCCGGCTGCCGCGAGCGTCTCCCTCTATCGGAAAAACCTTCATATCCCCTCAATAATATCGGAATTTCCTGTTTGACATATCGGAATATATTGTTTTATTTTAAGCAGCGCTTTAAACCATCTGCCGGTTTCATTCTGGACGCAACGACCCTTGCGGGTGGAAGCTGTCCTTAAAACCCTGATGCGGACTGTAAAGAAAAGGCACCGTATGATTGGTTGGATGTATAAACTGACCCGCTGGATTTTGGCGGGCGTATTCATATATGCCGGCTGCATTAAACTGCTGGAGCCCAAAACTTTTGCCGTTCTGATAGGGGCTTATGGTGTCGTCCCTGAAGGTATGCTGATGTCCGTGGCCATTGTTTTGCCGGCCCTGGAGGTGGTTGCAGGTATCGGGCTGCTGTTCGACATCGGGCACAGCCTTGAGGCGGTCACCGCTTTACTGGTGCTGTTTATCGCCATCCTGGGCTACGGCATCTGGATGGGACTGGATGTTGATTGCGGGTGCTTTGGCCCGGCAAGTCCTGAAGCCCACGCATTTCATGGTCTCAGGCGCTCCCTCTACCGTGACCTGGTCATGCTGGCGGGAATCGCTTTTATATATGGCGGGCGTCGCTACCTCGCCATCAAACCGGCAAGGATAAGATTGATAATCGAAAAACTGGGAAAAAAAAGGAGAACAGGGGATGCGTATGAATAAATCGGTGCTAAAACCCATGATCGTTGGTATTCTGGTATTCGGACTCGTGGCCCCGGCAATGGCCCTTTTCGACAACAAATTCGAACAAGAAGTTGAAAAGGAAACCGGAGCGGTCAAACTCGTGCGGGAGGTCCAGCGGGGCGGTTACGATGTGGTCACCACTGAAGAACTCAAAAAATGGATCGACTCCGGCAAAGATATGGTCATAGTGGACACCATGCCTTATGAGGCCAGCTACAAAAAAAATCATGTGCCGGGGGCTGTTCAGTTTCTATTTCCCATTCCGGAGATGACCCAATGGGACACCAATGAAACCGCCGGCAAAACCCAGGAGGATTTCGTCAAGCTTCTTGGAAACGACAAAACCAAACCGATCATTATCTACTGCGGGTTTGTCAAATGCACGCGCAGCCATAACGGCGCGGCCTGGGCCATAAGGCTCGGCTACAAGAATGTTTACCGGTATCCCGGCGGCATATTCGCCTGGAAAGGAGCAAAATATCCTGTGGCGCAGGACGAATAATACCACCTGCAGTTAAATAGCCGCCAGCTGGCGGTTAGCCCGGGATGCCAGGTTGCAAATTTCCGATCTATAATGATTCCATGTAGTTCAGCATACGCTTGCGCATTTTCTCCGTCGGTAGTTTCCCAAAACCGGCCGCCATGTTGTCCTGCATGTGATGCCCTTTGGCGGTTGCCGGAATAACACAGGTAACCGCCGGATGCGCGACGATAAATTTGAGAAAAAAGTTGCCCCAGGTCCGGCAGTCAAATTCTTCAGTCCATTGCGGCAGGGATCGGCCTTGTATTTTTTTAAATAACGCTCCGCGCTGAAAGGGACGGTTGATCAGGGCCGCCATCCCGCGGTCGGCGGCCAGGGGCAACAGCCTTTCTTCCACCGTGCGATTCGCGATGTTATAGGTGCACTGGACAAAATCCAGAGATTCGCTTCGCATAATTTGCTCAAGCTCAGCGTGGGAGCGACCGCTGGAAGTCGTAATGCCAATATAGCGAATTTTGCCTTCCTTTTTCCACTGTCTGAGGGTGGGCAGGTGAATTTTCCAATCCCTTAAATTGTGGATCTGCATTAAATCCATCACCGCTACCCCTATCAGTTGCATGGATCTCTGCATCTGGTTGATGCCGGCCTGCCGGCCGTCGGTCCACACTTTGGTGGCGGCAAAAAGCGCGTCTTTATTGCGGATATTTTTTAATAAATCCCCGACCACTGCTTCGGCATTCCCGTACATGGGCGAGGAGTCAATGAGGGCACCGCCGTTATCAAAAAAGGCTTGCAACACTTCCTGCAATTGGGTCAAGGCGGCCGGGTCATTGCCGACATCAAAGGTGCGCGATGTTCCCATTCCGATGACCGGCAGCCGCTCTCCGGTGGACGGAATTGCGCGGGTGATCGGTTTGGGGTTTTGCGCGAAAGTTGTTCTCGGCATCAAGGCCATACCGGCCGACAGCATACCCAGACCCTGCAAAAAATAACGGCGGGTAATTTTACTTCCGTCGATGATTTTCATTTTTATCTCCCAGGCGTCGGATGACGCTAATTTCTTTTAGAAGCTATTGACCGGCGGCGGAAGCCCTGGCCATTTCTGTTTGGCGTTTGCCAAGTTTGAATGAAATCCAGGTCCAGGCCCCGCACAGCGGCACCGCCACAATGGCGATGGCTGCCAGACTGAGTCCCGCGGCTTTCAACCCGGCAAACGCCCAGGCGCTGACGGCATCGCCGCCGCGGTAGACAACCGTATCAATAAAATTTTTAGCCTTGTATTTTTCTTCTTTGCCCAGCACGACATATAGCATTTCACGCGCCGGTTTCATCACTGCGTAATTTCCCGCCCGCCGCAGTATCTGCACGGCGATCAGGACGCCCAGCACCGGCATCAAACCAATCATTAAAAAACCAACCCCCAGCGAAAAAGGCACCATCGCCAGGGTCCAGTGCAGCCCTATCCGGTGAACAAGCCGGGAGGTCAGAAATACCTGGGAAATGATCGTCAGACCGTTAACGGAAAAATCGATGGCCGCAAAAACGGCGGTACGATCGGCCGGGTTGTCAAAGTTGTCACGGATAATCTGAGCCTGTTGAAAATACAAAAAAGTTGCCAGGGTTGTATACAGGATGATTAAAAAACAGATGCCGATTAAATAGGGCGACTGCAGCACAAGGCGCACACCGGCAAAGATGCTCCCTCCCATGGACTGTTGGGCTTTTGATATTTCAATGTCCGGTTTTACAAGGCTGCCCTGAGGGGCAGCAGGTGCTGCCATCTCTTTCCAGGCGATGATCCGATGGATGCACCAGACAGCTATCACCAGAAAAGCGGCCGATATCAACAGGATGTTGGTCGGTCCCAGGGGGATGACCAGGGCAGCCGTCAGGGCCGGCCCGGTTAGAGCGCCGGCCGTGCCGCCGGCCGCGATCACTCCGAACAGCCGCCGGGCCTGCTCGTTGGAAAATACATCTGTCATCAGGCTCCAGAAAACCGATACGATAAACAGATTAAACACACTGACCCAGATGAAAAAAACCCGCGCAACGTAAGCGTGGGTGATATCGGATTTAAACAGGACAAAGAACAGGAGAATGTTGACGATAAAAAAGTAATAGACAAACGGCAAGAATTTGTGGACGGGATAGCGTCTGGTCACCCAGCCGAAAACCGGCACCACTGCCAGCATGGATAAAAAAGTCCCGCTAAACAGCCACTGCAAATTTTGTACGCCTCCGGCGATGCCCATCTCATCGCGCATGGGACGGATAATGTAATAGCTGCACAGCAGCGCGAAAAAATACACAAACGACCATACCAGCACCGGCAGTTCGTTTGGATCGACAGCGACCCATTTTTTTAAATACTGTTGAGCTTTAGACGTCTGATAGGGTTGAGTTTTCCGATTAATGGTGGTTGACTTTCCCATGGCCTTAACTTTAAATGCTCTTTTAAATCCAAATTAGACAAAACAGGCTATTAACCTGATCGAAGGATAGGTAACCTCTTTTACACTAAGCCTGTTTTTTACGAATTCAAGCCAATATGTGTCGATCGGATCTGAATCGTTCCGGTGGCATTGCTTTCCAGAACCGCTCAAGCAGAGGGTGTGGTTTCGGATTTAAAGCGAGGGTTGGCAATAAATGAATTTAAATTTTTCTGTACCAGCACAGTTCATGGACAAATTCTTGCCGTCGGAAAAATGGAAAGGTTCGAGAAGTTGTGAAATTCAGGATATCTGTACTATGGTAAATTTTTGGATATCTCAATATATCGGTAGTTGGCTGAAATTTGGTTTTCTGCCAGATATCCTAAGTTTTAATAGGGTATCAGCTGCTTAAAACAATCTACAAAATCTTAAAACTTCATATTGCGCCAGCAGATCCTACTAATTTTCGATCTATCCAAATTCCATCATCGGGCAAGTAATGTAGCAAAAATAATGGCAACCCAACGCCAAACCAAAAACTTTCAATGTTTTTTGTCAATCCTCTTCCATTCGCTTTCGGCCCACTTAATAGTTGATTCATTGATGTTAGACCTTATACTCGCAGGAAAATAAACTTTGTCATCAATAACTTTAAATAAATGAGGATTTCCGTGGGCAACCTGCCCTTCCGACAAGGCAGCCGGTCAGTAGCCGCCGAACTGGGGGGCATAGCGCAACGGATCAGCTGCAAATAAATCCCTGTTTTCAGCACTTTTAAAATACCACGTTGCATCGTTCCAATGGTAGGAAAACTCTTTTTTTCCTTTCACGGCACGTTTATCCGTATGAAAGGCAACCGTGTCAAACCCCCTGATTGCAACACCAGACTTCGATTTGCTAACTTTATCCACGGCGATTCCGGGTGAGAATCCTATCGCAAGAAAGGCAAAAACCACAACTCCGGTAAACCACCATTTTTTCATCTTTGGCATGGGTTTTAGCATGCGGAGTCTCCTTTCGGTTGAACCAAAATGTATTTTTAAGCTTGCGGAAGGCGACTAATCATTTTTTTAACAGGGTCGTTTTCTGTGGAACATACAAAAAGAGGGTCTCACTCGCGTAATGCAGATGCATGCAGCTTTATCAATTTGGCCATATATCTGAACTCAATATCCAGAAACGCATAGAAGCTTAGAGGGGATATCATCTTTTCGGGCACCACCCGATGATAAATTGCCACAATGTGGCATAAATGTCAATGGGTTTATGATTCGATAGCATCTGGTTTAAAAAAGTGACAATCACCTCCAAAATACCCACGGTGTCATGTGGATGGGTTGACCGGTTATTAGCCGGAGGGCTGTTCCGGGACACCGGCAATTCGAAGTCCCTCACGCAGACGTTCGATATCTTTGCGCTCTTTGAAAGGAAAAGCATCGATCCACTGCAATGAAAGGATGGTACTTAATCCAGCTTTTGTCATCCGTTCATTAAACATCTTAATGGCGGACTTCGCTTGCTGCTCACGACCCAGATGTCCATAGGTTGCAGCCAGATAAAAAAACACCCAGTCATAATCCGGGTTGCGCCGTTTGACTTCTTCCAGCGTTGCAAGAGCATCATCGTAGCGCCCTATAAAGAACTGGGTTTTACCCAAAAAATACAAATAATCAGGCGGGTAATGGGGATCAAGTCGCATCGCTTTTTTGATAAATTCTGCGCCACCGACCGGATTGCCGGCCCAAATCAGAGCATTGGACATTGCATAATATCCGATGGGGTCATTGGCATCCAAGGCGATGGCACGCGTGGCATCCGTGATTGCTTCCTGATGTCGGCCGAATGATCTATTTATATCGGAGGCAACCCAGTGGGCAAGGGGTGTCGGATCTTGCATGGCTTCCGCCAGGTAGATATTTGCCGTCATCTCAGCTTCAGCCTTTGACATATCCAGGTATTTCCCCCAAAGAGATCGGGCACCTACCCAGTAGACGGCTGCGAGTGCAGCATAAGCACGGCTGTAGTTTGGGTCGCGCTCGACAGCCTCATCCAAATAGGAGACCGCCTTGATTAAATCCTCCGGCGTATTACGCCGGTAATGCGCCAAACCCTTCAGAAAAGCATCATAAGCTGCCGGATTGCTAGTTTTTCGGCTCGCAGCCTGTTTCTCTTCACCAGCGGTCAGCGTCACTTCCAAGGCGGCAACAATCTGTTGTGTAATTTTATCCTGTAAAGCAAAGACGTTTTCCATCATCCCGTCATAGCGTTCGGCCCACAAGTGGCCGCCGGTGGTAGCATCGATGAGCTGGGCATTGATCCGCACCTGGTCCTCGGCCCGGCGCACGCTGCCTTCAAGCACATATCGCACACCAAGATCCTCCGCAACTTGGCTAATTTTCACTGATTTACCTTTGTAGGTAAAAACTGAGTTGCGGGCAATGACAAAAAGTTTGCTGATTTTGGATAGATCAGTGATCAGGTCCTCGGTGATTCCATCGCTGAAATACTCCTGCTCCGGGTCCCCACTCATATTCGTAAAGGGTAGTACGGCAATAGAGGGTTTATCCGGCAAAGGAAATGCCATTTTATCTAAATTGGCAACCTCTATCCGCTTAGATTGGTGAAGATAAAAGTTCCAGCCTGCTAACCCTCCAGCAACTACAAGTAAGATAATTATGGCTGTTATGGCCGTGCTGCGTGAAATTCTTCCAATAAATCTTTTCTCACCGATCACTTTGCCTACAGTTTCAGCTTCTGTAAGGATACGATATACCCTCACTGGCTCAATGATGTTTTTTACACTGTGCTCGCCCAAATATTCATAACCAAGCTTTAATTTGTTCTTCACATGATCATAGACGGTCTTTGAAATACAAATCCTACCTGGATCTGATAGTCCTTCGATGCGAGCAGCAATGTTAACCCCATCGCCGTATATGCGGTCCTCTTCTTCGACAACATCGCCCAGATTAACTCCTATGCGAAATTCCATCTTACGGTTACCTGGCAGCCCCGCATTTTTCGCTTTCAGCTCCTGCTGAATCTTAACGGCACATTCAGTGGCATCCACAACGCTGCCAAACTCAGCCAGCAGATTGTCACCGGGTGCATCCACAACCCTTCCTTTAAACTGTTCGATGAGTTCGCTCATCAATCTTTTACTGTCCTCTAAAATCCGAATTGTTGACGCCTCATCTTCTTCCATAAGACGGCTATAACCAACTGCATCAGCACTGAGTATTCCGCTGAGTTTGCGCTTGACACGTTCTTCACTCATGATGCCACTTCTTTTTTAGGTTTTAAATTAAGCAAGATTATTAAAATTTGATGGATCAGAAAAGTGCGATATGAAATGCAGAACCCGGATCGATTTCACAAAATGAAATGCGCTTCAGATCAGGTATAGAATGAAATAAGTAACATTTAAGGATACATACTACATTGTGTTACAAGGTGTCAAATTTGATTTCTGTGAATTTAATAAATGATGGTCTACTAGTAGAGTGGTGGCCAAATTGGGTTGGACAGCTGTCATTGATAATATCACAGGTTTCTCAGGGGTTGTAAAACCTTTGACACCTCCAACATATGCAAGGTCGGGGACACTTTAAATTAGTTTGGATATTGCTTTTTTATCCTAAAAATTGCAAAATCGCGAAACCATCTACCTATCTGTAACTTCGGCCAAATTGTTATATTTCATGGTATAACAAGTTTTATGCGTCATATTTTCAGCAAAAAGGAGGGAAAATATGAAAATATTTAAATTGAGTTGTAGTAAGAAAATATTTTATATTCTGATTTTCTCCCTTTTTGCATTCTTGACTGAAAATGCAGTATGCGGACAATCAAAAAAACGGGAATACTGGCCCACCAACGGATGGAAGATTTCTACCGCGGAGATGCAGGGTATAGATTCCGCTAAATTGAAGATAGCAGACGAATTTATCCAAAATAGACTTCCAGATGCTTTTAGTTTGTTGGTTGTTAGGAACGGTTATTTAATTTTTGAAAAATACTACTCATGGGGAAGCCCTGAAAAATATGCTGTCGTTCATTCCGTAACCAAAAGTGTTACATCAGCCTTAATTGGTATAGCACTTGAAAAAGGCAATCTTAACAGTTTGGATCAAAAACTAATCGAAGTTTTTCCTGAATATATCACTGATGACCTTGATCCAAGGAAAAAAGCGATCAGTCTTAAACACCTTTTGACAATGAGCGCAGGATTTAAATGGAACGATTGGGGTCCAGATATGAGTAACTGGTATACTTCTTCGGATTGGTTAAAATTTACGATTCAACTTCCGCAAGAAAATAATCCGGGAGAGGTATTTAATTACAACACTTCGATATCGCATCTTCTGTCCATCATTCTGACAAAATCGACGAAATCCAGCACGTTGGATTATGCAAAGCAAAACCTTTTCGAACCGTTGGGAATAAAATCAGCCTATTGGCATCAAGACCCACAAGGTTATTATATTGGCGGTTTTGGTTTAGGTCTCTCAGCACGAGATTTAGCAAAAATCGGTTTCTTGTACTTAAATAATGGATATTGGGACGGCCAGTCTATTGTTCCTGAGTACTGGGTGAAAGAATCAACGAGGCAGGCGATATCTGCCGGTAATAGTATGTATGGACCCATCGGCTACGGCTATCACTGGTGGGTAAAAGAAGTAGATGGTTGTTTCAGCTACAGGGCATGGGGGAGAAGGGGGCAATTTGTCGTAGTAGTTCCAGAACTTGACATGGTGATTGTTGTAACATCAGAAACAAGACCTGCCCCTTACCCAACTTCGATTCATTATAGTCCCTTATTTGACTTGGTTGCAAGCTCTGTTAAAAGAGAACGGCCACCCAAAAAACTACTAAAAGCTGTGGAATTGCCAACTGATGTAAAAGCATTCATATCTGACTTTAATCAGGCTATTTCTGAATTAGATAGGACGAAAATCGCCAATTTTTTTTCGGATCGATTTCTTTATGATGGCAGCACTAAACATATGACTTTAGGAATTTTAATAGGAACGATATCTTATTGGTCTAAAGGTAAAATCATTCTCACCAAGTTTGAGCCTGGAGGAGATATCGCCAAAATTGAGGGTATCCTTAAGGATAAATATTTTGAAGCCCCGCTTATGCCCGGCAGCATGATAATCAAAGAGAATAGCCAGTGGAAATGGTACGGAAACCAGATTCCAAAATAGCAAGTCATCACATAAGTGAATTGAAAATAACGACAACGAAGCTGAGCCGAGATTGCAGATATCCTGCTATAATATCCGTAAATCTTCAAAAAGCTTCATTTCCGAGTCGCAGTAATTGACCCGCTGCCCGTATTTCTTTATGATCCTGTCATCCATGCTGGAACCTCCTTTTGATTTCAGCCTTGATAAAATGACATCATCCGCTGTCAGCCTTTAATGACCTCGGAAAGTATTCCGATCGCACTATGAATCGTTTCCGCATCCGCCATGGTGTAATTGAGGCGCATGGTTTCAATGCCCTCATTTTGTGAGGTATAAAAGTATTTTCCGGGCACAAAAGCCACATTGCGCTTGACCGCTTTCCAGTACAATTCTTCCATGTCGAAATCTTGCGGGCCCTCGACCCAGAGAAACATTCCGCCCTCGGGCCGCGACCATTTAAAGCCTTCCGGAAAACAGGTGCCCAGAGCCGAAAGCATGGCTTCCTGCTTGGGACGGTAGAGATCGATAATTTTCGGTAAATGCTTCTCCAGATATCCTCCGGCAATGTATTCGGCCGCCAGGGCCTGGTTAAAGGTGCTGGTGTGCAGGTCGATGCCCTGTTTGACGATGACCAGCCATTTTCTGATCTGCTCGGGCGCAAGACAAAATCCGATTCTAAGACCCGGGGCAAAAACCTTGGAAAGGGTGCTGATATAAACAACATTATCCGGCGCCAGGGATTTGATAGAGGCGATATCCCTGCCGCGGTATCTTAACTTGCCATAAGGATCGTCCTCCACCAGCAGGGCATTGTATCGGGTAATAAGGCCGGCAATCTCCCGGCGTCGTTCCAGAGGTATGGTTCTTCCGGTAGGGTTTTGAAAGGTCGGAACCAGGTAAATGAATTTTATCTTACCGGAAGCCAGAACGGCTTCAAGGGATGCGGGGATCAGACCGTCATCATCGGTATCCATTCTGACATATTCCGGCTCATAGGGGGTGAAGGCTTGAAGGGCACCCAGGTAAGTGGGCGCCTCGACAGCCACCCTGTCGCCTTTGGAGATCAAGATTTTACCGACGGCATCCAGCACACCCTGGGAACCGCTGGCAATAAGAATATCTCCAGCGCCGGCATTTATCTCACTATTTTTAAGATAATCTGCAAGGGCTTCTCTCAGGGGCCAGAAACCTTCGGTTGGACCATATTGGAAAGCCCCCGAAGCATATTTATCAATTACGATCTCGGTCAACTCGCGGATGATTTCAATGGGGAAGCTTTCCGGGGCCGGGATTCCCCCGGCCAGGGATACCATCCCCGGCTGTGCGACTACCTTTAATATTTCTCTGATAACGTTCACACCCATCCTGCCGGTTCGACCCGCGAGCAGATTATCAAATGCCATCATTTTCTCCCTCCCACAATTTAAATCAATTAAATCATATTTAATTAATAAGACCGGTCGGTTTATTTTTAATTCTTATCAAAGATGAACCCATGAAGATAAAATTCATCAACATTTTTTTTATTTACTTAAACAATTCTAGATACTTGGACTTCTCGAAGTCAGGACCAAACACAAAATACCAGGCACAAAACACCATCACCGTTTTAGTTGATTGATATAAAACTTCAGTTGAAGAACCGTTTGATCCAGGATGTTTCTGTCTCTGCTGGAGATATACAGCGCCGCCGCGCCATTTAATGAAATGATTATAAAATTGGAAACTTCCTTGAGATCGAGATTTTCCTGCAGCATCCTTTTTTGATCGGCTTCTTCCAGCCAGGACCGCAGCAAACCGGATAATCTGACAAATCCCCGTATAATTTGTTTGCTCATCGAGGCGGATTGACCGGAGAGTTCCACGAGCATGTTGAGGAAAAAGCAACCGCCTTCAAAAACATCGGTGCCCAGATAGTCCCACATGTCGTTTTCGATGAATTTCTCAATCCTTTGCAGCGGATCCGAATTGTTGCGAATTCCTTTGAAAACAATACCTTTCCAGATGCTCACGGCCTCTTCGTAAACGGCATACCAGATATCCTCTTTGCTGGCAAAATGGCCGTAGAGACCGCCTTTTGTCAGATCAGCGGCCTGGATAATATCGCTGACAGAGGTGTTGTAATAGCCTTTGACGGAAAAAAGCTGCATGGATCTTTCGATGATTTTGCGACGGGTCCGGGCGCCTTTGGTTGCCATGGTAATTTAGTTAAATAGCCCCGGTTAAATTCGCTTCGCTCGTTTTCTTCGAAAAATTTAACGGGGTAAATTGATTGGTTAAATAGTAAAATAGTTGGGATCTGATACAAAGCTGGACGCGCTGACTATTGCAGGCGTATTTTGTATTTTTTCTTTAGTGTTTTGTTTCTAAATTGGTCGGGATAACATCTCATAAACCATTAATATACCGACCGGTCTTTTTTATTTATAATTCTGCTCGATGAATGTCAATCGATTTTTACGATTTTTTGACAAAAAAATTGCAGTAAAGCATCTCAACCGATCACGGATTAAAATGTTGAGGATTTTTAATCCCGATCTTGATAATAAATACTTTATTGGCTAAACTCGATCTATCTTAATTTGTGAGGGCTCACTATGCGCCAGATTAGTTTTACCGACGCCCGATGATATATTAGATTCTTTTCAAAAGGAGAAACCCAAGTGAAAGGCAAACCCGTCATTTATCCCGTTCATCTGACAGCTACTTACAAATTTGAAAATTCGGATGAACTCATCGATGTGGTGCAAAATCACAGCGGCTATATTTATTCCCGCTGGGACAACCCTACGGTTGTAAATGTCGAAAATGCACTGGCGCAGATTGAAGGCTATGACAAAGCCCTCGGTTTTGGATCGGGGATGGCGGCCATCACCACCGCAATTATGGCCCATATTCAATCAGGCAGCAGGGTTATTGCTACCCGGGAAATTTACGGCGCCACCTTTGAATTTATAAATGATATCCTGCCGCAACTAAATGTTGAAACCGGGTTCGTAAACTGCTGGAAAAAATCGGAACTGCTGACTGAAATAGACAGGGGCGTCTCGATCCTTTACCTGGAATCACCCACCAATCCTTTATTGCGGGTGACCGATATAAAACCGCTGGCCGAGGCTGCCCATCAAAAAGGCGCCCTTGTGATACTGGATTCGACCTTTGCATCACCGCTTAACCAGCACCCGGCTGATTTAGGCGTGGATATCGTCATTCACAGCGCCACAAAATATATCGGCGGGCATCACGATATTACCGCCGGGTTTGCCTGCTGCAATCAGCAGCATTATGATCGGCTCTGGACTTATCGCAAAATCCTGGGCGGCATCATGGACCCCATGACCGCCTTTCTGGCTTTGCGGGGAATGCAAACCTTGGAGCTGCGCATCCAGCGCCAGAATGAAAGTGCCATGGAGATTGCGACCTGCCTCGATCAGCACGAAAAAATAAAAACCGTCTACTATCCGGGCTTGGCTTCCCACCCGGACCACGAAATCGCCCGCAAACAGATGACGGGCTATGGCGGCATGCTCAGCTTTGAGGTCAACGGCGATTTTGACAGGACCAAACTTTTTATGGACCGGTTGAAGGTAATCAAGCTTGCGACCAGCCTGGGAGGGGTAACCAGTCTGGCCAACCAGCCCATTACCAACACCCATGTCGCCTTAAGTCCGGAAAATCGAGCCAAAGCAGGTATCAGTGAAAGCCTGGTCCGGCTTTCCGTCGGCGTCGAAAAGGTGGATCTGGTGATCGATGATCTGAGACAGGCACTGGAGGGGATTTAATTGGTTGATTAGTTTAATGAGTTTATTGAGTTGATTGAGTTGATTGAATTTATTGAGTTCGGAATGTTCCGGGTTTCGAGTTTCGCGGAGCGATATTCTGGGTGCCCGGCGGTCCTCTGCCGTCGGTCTTCTGTCCTCTGGCTTCTGTCCTCTGTTCTCTATCATCAGTCTTCTTTTGATGGAAACAGAAGATATCTCAGCCAGTGAAGAAGAGAATTTTCTCGTAGCAACTCCCTGTCCATCTGGTCGAATCCTTGAAATAATTTGTCCGGATCCGAAAAGATCTGCGCCCGGGTGGTAAATGCTTCCCCGACATCCAGCTGTTTTACAATCCTGGCCGGATTACCGGCCGCCACGCAGTTGGCAGGGATACTATCCACCACCACCGCCCCGGCACCGATGATGCTGTTTTCACCGATGGCAACACCCTTGCAGACAATGGCGCTGTCGCCTATCCAGACATTGTTTTCGATCTTAACAGGAGCGGTTTTCCCCAGTGTTATCCGGTTGTAAATATCGTGCCAATCGGAATCGGTGATGTAGGCGTTGCTGGCGATCATACAATTGTCACCGACAGTGATTTCATGGGCTGCGCCGACCCTCACTCCCGGACAGATTAAACAGTAGTTGCCGATTCGAATACGCCCTTTGTCCTTTTGATCCGACCAGATGGCCAGGCGGACCTTTTTATCGGATGAGGCCACCACATTCACGCAATCACCCAGTTCGATGGGGCCACCGAATAATTCTACATGCCAGGGCCTCATAAAGGTGAACCCTTTGCCAAGGTGTTCAAGCTGAGGACTCAGGAAGTGGAGGACATAAAACTCCTGGAATTTCAGGAAGGCTTTTTTGATGAAGTATGGACGGTGATCTCTTCTCAAGAATTTAGCACCCTCATTTTGGATTGCTATCAGGTCGTAAAGTCCATACTTTTCCAGAATTCATGGCTGAAAATCCGTCCGGCAGGTGTCAGGTCGTAAATGGCATCGGCGGCTAGGAGGGCAACGGCGTTGGTCCAGGTAATTTTATCCTCCGGCCAGACAATTATATCGGGGCAGGTAAAGCCGCACCAGTAAGATCCGTCATCATATCTGCGGTCGACGATCCAGCTGAATACAATTTCGGCCAGTTCAAAATTTCCCATCGCTGCCAGTGCAATTGTCAGTTCCGATGACTCGGCAATGGTCACCCAGGGCTCGTCATGGACGCATCGCACACCCCGTTCCTCGATGATGTACTTTTTCCAGTATTTATCAATTCGCGCCTGGGCACCTGCGCCTGTCAGGGCGCCTGCAAGAATCGGATAGAACCAGTCCATTGAGAAACGGGATTTGGTAACATTAAACAGGTAGGGTTTATTTCGAATGGCGTCGCCCAGCCTGGTTAAGGCGGATTTCCAGGCAGGTGCCTGGTGTCCCAGTATTCTCGCGATAGCCAGGCCACATTTCAAGCTCGTGTAAATTGAACTGGAGCCGGTTAAAAGCGCCATCGGATCCACTTTGCCTTCAGGACTGATCGCCCAGTGTATCTCGCCGTCAGGAGTCTGAAGACTCAGCGCAAAATCAATGGCTGCCGATACGGTTTTCCAGAGGCACTCTAGAAATTCAAGATCACCGGTTATCAGATAATGGTGCAAGACCCCCACCGCAATGTAAGCGGACATGTTGGCATCCCGGGTCCTGTCTTCAGGCACTCCCTGCATATAGGCTGAAAACCAGCTCCCGTCTTCATTCTGGTTTCGGACCATCCACTCAAGGGCCCGCCGGGCTTGCGGCAGATAACCGCCAACGCTTAGTCCCATGGCGGCTTCAACGTGATCCCAGGGATCGGTTTTTTGGCCATCACACCACGGTATCTCGCCGCTCGCTAATTGAGTGTCAACGATCACCTTACAGATGTCATCAATATTTATAGAAAGATCGGATACCGATCTGCTTATCGAGGCCTCAGATTTCATCCAACTCCACCTTTCTTTATTTGTAAATTGATATAAATATAAGGGATTCGAATCATTGGCAAGTACTATTTTCAAACTTGACTTTAGCCGTTTCATTGTTTAGTTTAACGGGATGATTCGAAGCGGAGGCTTTGCGGCAATTGACAAAAGGGGGCAGAGGAAGGAATATCCACAACCGACCGCTGCTAAAACGGGAACTAAAATTGCGCTGGTGTTGCGCGCACAGAAAGGAGGCAAAAAATGGCTGACAGTATTTACAAGGTTATTGAATTGGTGGGAAGCAGCCCAAACTCCTGGGAAGAAGCTGCCAAAAATGCCGTCGAGAAGGCCGGACAAACTCTTAGAGATTTAAGAGTTGCCGAGGTGTCCAAGCTGGACATGAAAGTTGAAAACGGCAAAGTGGTGGCCTATCGTACCCGGGTAAATCTCTCCTTTAAATACGGTGGTGGTGAATAAGCTGCCGAAAGTGATTGTTTAAAATGGTGTCCGGTGTTTTGCGAAGCCTGCATACACCCGGCACCATTTTTTTATCTCTCGGGATTCGTGTTCTGCGTGGTTAAATATTATACCGCTTTTCATAAAAACGTCCGGCTGGTATAAGGGGTTGCAGGAAAAAACTTTTGAATAACGGAACGTTTTTTTGACAACCGCTATAAGCCTCGGGAGGCGACGCGATGGCCGATGTCAAAGCACACTATGACAACCTGCTGGCGCCCTATTATTCCTGGATTTTTGGTGGATCTGAACAGAAATTGAGAGAAAATCGAAATTTTTTCAGTAATCATGGAATACAGCCGGTGCTTTCAGGCGTTGCAATGGATCTGGGTGCCGGATGCGGTTTTCAGTCAATTCCCCTTGCCGAAGCAGGTTTTGAGGTCATCGCGATAGACATCAGCCACGTTCTGCTGGCAGATCTGAAAAGAAGCGCCCGCGAGCTGCCGATAGAAACCATAGAAGATAACCTGCAAAACTTTCTCGTCCACCACCCTGAAAACACTGAATTAATTGTTTGCATGGGCGATACCCTGACCCATCTTGAAACTCTGGATGAAGTTCAAATTTTATTCAAAAACGTTTACCGGGCGCTTGGGGGCAACGGCCGGTTGGTACTGACATTTAGAGATCTGACCTTTGAGTTGAAGGGCCTGGATCGCTTCATACCGGTGAGAAGCGAGTCCAATTTAATCTTTACCTGTTTCCTGGAATATGAAAAAGAACACGTAAAGGTTCATGACGTCATTTATGAAAAAACCAAAGACCAGTGGCAGATGAAGAAAGGCTTTTACCGGAAACTGCGCATCGCGCCCGATTGGACCAGAGAATGTTTGCTTAAGATCGGATTCAGGGTTGAAGAGTTTGATATCCAAAACGGGATGGTAACCATCATTGCCAGCCGGGGGTAAATCCACCACCACGGGTATTTTTAAGTAAGGTTTCCGAGAAATTGAAGACTAAGGTTCATTTGCCATAAAAAAATTTCAATTCTTTGCAGCGTCTTCAACCAGTTGAAATATGACGGACAACATTCAATATGTCTGGCTGGTAATTTATCTGTTTGCCCTGGCGGCACTGTTTACCTATGGTATGAACTGCTATCTGCTCATGATATTTTATCGCTTGAAACGCCCCAAAGCCCTCAAAGAGCATGCCGAGATTAAGAAAAAGTTTTACCGCAATTTTTCCTCAAAAGACTGGCCAAAAGTCACCATCCAGCTGCCGATTTTCAACGAGCGTTATGTGGTTGAACGCTTGATCCGATCGATTAGTCGATTTGATTATCCCAGGGAACTGCTTGAAATCCAGGTTCTGGACGATTCCACCGATGACACCATGGATATCGCGCAAGCCATGGCCGGCCAGCTGCAGGGCCAGGGCTTTGATATTCAATATGTCCACCGTAGCCATCGCACCGGTTTCAAGGCGGGTGCCCTGAGACAAGGCCTCAAAACGGCCAAGGGCGAGCTTGTGGGCATCTTTGATGCCGATTTTATTCCCGGCGCAGATTTTCTAAAGGAAACGGTTCCCTATTTCAGCGACCCTAAAATCGGAATGCTGCAAACCCGCTGGGGGCACATCAACGGCGATTATTCATTGCTCACCAGAGCACAATCGATGGGAATCGACGGACATTTCGGTGTTGAACAGGCATCCCGGGCCTGGAGCGGCTTTTTTATGAATTTTAACGGTACCGCCGGGGTCTGGCGCAAAACAACCATCGAAGATGCCGGCGGCTGGCAGGCCGACACGCTTACTGAAGATCTGGATCTGAGTTACCGGGCCCAGCTTAAAGGCTGGAAACTAAAATTTGTCACCGATGTGGTCTGCCCGGCTGAGGTGCCGGTAACCATTAATGCTTTTAAATCCCAGCAGCATCGCTGGGCCAAGGGATCCATCCAGACCGCTAAAAAAAATCTCGGCCAACTTTTTAAATCCGATATTTCCTTCCTGGTTAAAATTCAGGCCTTTTTGCATCTGACCCACTATATGGTCCATCCGATGATGCTCCTGGTGGTGCTGACCTCTATACCGATGCTGTATTCTCAATGGTTCTTTGACAGCCTGGCGTTTCCGATCATGATATTCACCCTTCTGTGTCTGGCCACCTGCGGGCCATCGACCATGTATATGTTTTCTCAAAAAATTCTTTATCGCGATTGGAAAAGCCGCATCAAGTTTTTGCCGTTTCTCATGTGCCTGGGAACCGGAATTGCAGTCAACAACACCAAGGCCGTCCTGGAGGCATTTTTTAATATCAAAAGCGGTTTTGTTCGCACCCCCAAATACGGGATCAAAGCTCAGGGAGACGGCTGGCATGGGAAACGCTATTCGATTCCTCTGAATGCCATATCGATTCTCGAATTTATTCTGGGGCTTTATTCGTTGGCCGGGCTTTTAATGTTTCTTTTTTTCAGTAAATACCTTGTCAGCCCCTTTCTGCTTATTTACACCACAGGATTTTTTTACGTCTTTATTCTTTCAGTCAAACACGGATATGGGAAGACCCAGTCATAAACAGACAAACAGCTTAAATCCCCGCACGGCTTTTGCCGCCATTACCGGGTTGGGGGTTTTATCTGCAGCAATCTATTTGGTTAATTTCAGAATCCACGATCTTGCTCCGGGTTTTTCAGGGATAGCGGGTATTCGGCTTTATGTCGTCATCTTCCTGTTTCTAAGCGCCCTGTATCTGGGTGGTGTCGTTCTGGTTTTAAAAACGATCCCCAATGGGGCAACACCCCGGGGCCTGATCGGAATAATCATATTGCTATCAATTATTTTCAGAATCAGCCTGCTCCCATCGGAGCCGACAGAGCTCTCCAAAGACATGTATCGTTATATCTGGGACGGACGTGTCCAGCAAAAGGGGATTAACCCCTACCAGTACCCGCCGGGTGCCGATGAACTGAAAAACATGCGGGATGATCGGATATTTCCGAATATTAACCGCAAAGACTACCCTACCCTCTACCCGGCCGGCGCCCAGGTATTTTTCCGGATTTGTCATGCCCTGGCAGGCGACAGTATCACCGGTTTTAAAACCATCATGGTGCTTTTTGACACATTGACCGTGCTGGTGCTGATGGCCTTGCTTCAGAATCTCGGATTAAACCTGTCGCGCATCATCATTTATGCCTGGAATCCTCTGGTCATATTTGAAATTGCTTATAGCGGTCATCTTGAAGGTCTGACGGTTTTTTTGATGGTAACGGCCCTGTATTTATCCGCCATTCACAAAAAATTTGCGGGGGTTTTCATCTTGGCTCTCGCCGCTGCGGTAAAAATGTATCCGGCGCTTTTGCTGGCGGCCCTCTTAAATCGCGGTGGCAGAATGAGAGGCCTTATTACGTTTTTTTTAACCATATTGCTGCTTTATCTGCCATTCATTGGAGCGGGCAATAAAATAACCGGCTTTTTGCCTGTATATCTCAAAGATCGGTACGAAAGCTTCAATCTAGGCTTAAAATACCTTCTGATGCGCCTGGTTCCGGGGCTCGAATACTACCTGCTATCCCTGGTTTTTCTCACGTTTCTGGCGATGGCCGGGCTGGTTGTTTTCCTGAAAAACAAAGAAGATAGTGAAGTAGTATGGTATGCGTATTTTTTAACCGGATTGTTGCTGATCCTGATGCCGGCCTCGCTGCACCCCTGGTATGTGATCCTGATTATCCCCTTTCTGACAATTTATCCCAGCGCGGCCTGGTTGATTTTCACCTGTACCGTAACCCTGTCCTATTTAAAATATACCTCTCCCCGGGGAGTTATGCCCGCCTGGATTTTACTGGTCGAATATCTGCCCCTGTTTGCACTTCTGGCAGCAGGGTTTATCTTGAGACAGTATGCCAAACGGCAAAAAATTTCCGATATGAGATTCAACCACAAAAAAGAAGAGATGGCGGGGGTGCAAGAATGAAAAAAAACGCAATCATATTTGCTGTGTCTATTCTATTGGTCGCCGGTCTATATGGGCCCGGTTCTACCGCTGGTTTTGATCATTCAATATTTGATCAGGTTCTAAAAACTTATGTTAACAACCAGGGACTGGTTGACTACAACGGCATCGCCGGCGATCAATCTTTCAAAATATATATGGAAACATTGAAGTCCGCCCAACCAGACGCCATGTCCCGGGACGGACAGCTGGCTTTCTGGATAAATGCCTACAACGCGGTCACCATTGATAAAGTCATCAAGTGGAAGCCCAAAAAAAGTGTGCGCGAAACCTTCGTGCCCGGGGTCTGGACCGGCACCAAATTTTTTACCACCCGGGAGCACACCGTGGCCGGTAAGAGTTTGAGCCAGGATGATATCGAAAACGAAATCCTGCGCAAGCAGTTTAAGGACCCCCGAATCCATTTTGCCATCATCTGTGCATCCTCCGGTTGTCCATTGCTTCCATGGTTTGCCTATACGGAAGAAAATGTGCAGACGATGCTGGAAGAAGAAACCCGTAAATATATTAATTCCGAACGCGGGACTAAAATCGATCCGGCAGAAAATACGCTTTATCTTTCAAAGCTGTTTGACTGGTTTGCCGGTGATTTCGAGTATAAATCAGGATCGGTTCTGAATTTTATAAAGCCATACCTTGGTCAAAAAGCACTGGCCTTTGTGGAGAAAAACCCCACGATCAAATATCTTTCTTATGATTGGGCGCTGAATGCCCAGGAACCGCTGAAGTAACCAGACAAGGGGAGTTTAACCACGGAACGAAACCGAAATTCACGGAAGCGGCCAATAAAAAATTTGTTGATAAGCTATTTTGCATCCGTGTAATTCCGTGAGATTACGTGGTGAAAAACAAAAACCGGTCAAAATGAAAATAACCGTCGTCATACCGACCCTCAATGAAGAGCAGGCCATCGGCGAAGTGGTCAGCGCCGTGCCCGCTGATCGGGTTCACGAGATTATCGTTGTAGACAACGGGTCCACCGACGATACGGCCAAGCGTGCATCTTCAGCCGGAGCACGGGTCATCCAGGAATCACGGTCCGGCTATGGATCAGCCTGTCTGGCCGGAGCAACGGCTGCCGCGGGGGCTGATGTCATCGTATTTTTGGACGGTGACCGCAGCGATGATCCGCAGCAGCTACAGGCAATCGCCGGCCCAATCCTGGATAACCGGGCGGATCTGGTGATCGGCAGCCGCATCAAAGGCATCCTTGAAAAGGGCGCCATGCCGCTCCACGGCCGCCTGGGAAACCGCTTTATCGTCTTTTTGCTGCGCCGGCTTTACGGTGCCAACATAACCGATATTGGATCTTTTCGCGCCATAAAAGCGCAAACCCTGCGCGATTTGAAAATGGAACAGATGACCTTTGGCTGGCCGGTGGAAATGGTGGTCAAAGCCGCCCGCAGGGGATTGAGAATTCAAAGTGTGCCGATTAACTATCGCAAACGCCTTGGTGAATCCAAAGTAACGGGAACCCTTCGAGGCACGATTCTGGCCACGTACTATATGTTTTTTGTACCGCTGAAATACCTTTTTGTAAGGTTTAATTAGCAAGTACGTCAAAAATAATAGTTCTGCCTTCCATGGCAAAATAACCAAAAGACAAGCACCAAATTTCAAATAAATTCGAACCCGCCCAAGAACCGGCAGGCAAAATTGGAAATTTCAATGACCGAAACCATGGGACTATGTATTTTCAATATCAGATCCGAAGTTTGAGGGTTTGTATTTTGGTCATTGGATATTATTTGTAATTTGCGATTTGTAATTTGTCATTTTCGATTTCTTTTGGTTCGGAGTAAGAAAATGATCTCATTGGGAATTGGCCTGACAAGTAACTGCAACTTAAACTGTGCCCACTGTTACCGTGATCAAAATCGAATTTACGATCTGACTCTGGCCGATGTCCGGAAAGTGTGCGAAAATCTTGAAATCAGCTCCATCGGTTTTGGTACGGGTGAAAACGGATTAAATCCGGACTATTTCCAAATCTTAGACTACCTGCACAGTCGCAATATTAAAATGACCCTGGCCTCCAACGGCTACACCTTGTCCATCACCCCTGATGAAGAACTCAGGTATTTCGAAGATGTGGAATTTTCAGTGGATTTTCCGGATCAACGCCGGCAGGACAAGTTCCGCGGCGAAGGCAACTGGCAAACGATTATGGCAGGCATCGAGCGCTGCCGGCGGCTTGGCATCCGGGTTTCGATTCTGGCGGTTCTGATGAATCTGAACTATACGGATCTGGGGAGTCTTGCCCGACTGGCCGCATCATTCGGCTCCAATTTTCGCGTTAACACTTACCAGCCCATGTACACTGAAGAGTTCATGCCGAACTTTGAACAATACTGGGAGGCATACAGAATTCTCTTTGATCAGAGCAAAATCATTTCCGTAACCGAGCCGCTGGTGAATACCTTTCTGGGAGCCAACGGGTTAAAGGGTACACCCTGCGGTGGTCGCAGCCTGCGAGTTACCCCCGACAGAAAGCTAAAGGCCTGTGTTTACTGGCCCGAGTCGGATCTTAGCATTGATGACCTGGTGGAAAAAAAAATAGCCATTTTTGATACCCCGCTGTTTCAGCAGACCCATTCGACACCAGAATTTTGTTTGAGCTGTGAGCATGTTCAAAATTGCGGGGGAGGATGCGCTGCCCGACGCAAGCTGCGCAGCCGCCTGGGACATCCTGATGAATACTGCCCGATTTATCAGGGCAAGAAGATACAGCTGGCGTGGCAATCATCCTCAACGGCCAAACCGCTTCGCAGCGGGAGCATTTGCACTACCATCGTGCGGGGCGTTAGGCGCCCAGTTGTTAAGTTGATAAGTTCTTAAGCTCTATATATCTGAACAAGTTCCTCCCCCTTTGATGGGGGAGGTTAGGTGGGGGTGATTTAAAAGAATGCATCCATTGCAGCTTACCAACTCACCAACATAACAGCTAAGACTTTTTACGGTTCGCCCAGATAATAGACTGCGACAATTTTATGCCAATCGAAGAAAAAAATATACCACTGCCTAAAGTCCTGTATATTGAGACGACGAACCGGTGCAACCTCAGATGCAAGGGCTGCATTTTGTACCGGGGAAACTGGGAGCCGGATCGAGATATTTCGCTGGAAGAATTACTGTGGATCACAGATCAGCTGCCCGGACTGGAACAGGCCTATCTGCACGGCATCGGAGAGCCGCTTTTAAATAAAGAGCTTCCCGAGATGATTCAGCACCTTAAAAGACGTAAAGTGTATGTACTGTTTAATTCCAATGGCATCCTTCTCAACCGCCAGCGCCAGCAAGAGCTCATCACCGCCGGGCTGGACGAATTGCGCATCTCGCTGGATGCCGCGTCTTCCCCGGGGTACGAAAAAATTCGCGGCAGCAACGCCTTTGAGGGCGTTATCAAAAATCTGAAATCCTTTCGATTACTTCAAAAACAGTTGCAGGTTGCTTCCCCGAAACTGTCCCTGTGGTTTTTGGGAACCCGGGATAATATTTCCGAGCTTCCGGGTTTTGTGGAGCTCGCCGCCGAGATCGAAATTGAGCAAGTATATCTCCAGCGCCTGGTTTATTTCCAGGATGACGAGGGCTACGGCATTGCCCGCGCCGCGAAAACCCTCCAGAATTCAGCAGACGGGTCGTCGGAGTTAATTCAGAAATGCCGGGAGACGGCAGCGAAACTGGGCATCCAGCTTAATGCCTCCGGCCAGACAGGACCGGCTGAGAGTCTGCAGGGGAAAGCAGAAGCCGGATTGCCATGGAGCAAATGCTATCGACCGTTAACCCTCATGTACGTTACGGCCAACGGCAACGTGCTGCCATGTTGCATATCCCCCTTCGCCACCGTTGATTATTCTTCGATTATACTGGGTAATGTGTTTGAAAACTCGCTGGAAGAGATCTGGTCAGGTTCTAAATATGAAAATTTCAGAAAACAGCATCAATCTGAAGCACCGCCCAAAAGCTGCCGGGGATGCGGGGTCCGATGGAGTCTGTAATGAATAAAGAACATGCGAAATTGCTTCTGGTTGTGGTTGCCAAAGCCCCGGTGCCGGGAGAGGTTAAAACCCGTCTATACCCTGATTTAGCAATTGACGAGGCAACCCATCTGTATAGCTGTTTCATTCAGGATAGGATAAAGGAAATTGGCAACCTCACGTCTGTGGATCTGGCAATTTCATATACACCTGAGGATTCAAAGCAGTATTTTACCCGTTTCATATCAAACGGATTTCACCTGTTTCCCCAGCGCGGAAAAGACCTGGGGGAACGCCTGAGCAATATCTTCGAGGATAAATTGGCTGAGGAATATGATGGTGTCTCGATCATCGACAGCGACACCCCCGACTTGCCGCGATCCATCGTGGAGCAATCCTTTCAGTTACTAATGTCGAATGGTGTGGATGCCGTATTCGGACCGTGCGACGACGGCGGCTATTATTTAGTTGCCATGCGCCGACCGCATCCGGATTTGTTTCAGCATATTCCCTGGAGCACCGAAGCAGTGCTCGCCGCCACCCTCGAAAGAGCCGGGCAGCTCGGCCTTAAAGCCGAGCTGCTCCCACGCTGGAACGATTTGGATACATTTGAAGATTTAATCGACTTCTATAATAGGCACAGGCATCAATTAGCAGAAAAAAATTGGGCGGGGCAAAATACGTTTCACTATCTGTCGCGTATGGAAAACATAACGCAGCGCTTTAATACTTAAGAGCTGAGGGCCTTTTTAACAGGTCGCCGCCGCGGGAATGACCTAGGTGGACTTTTTTTTAAAAGAAGACCCTTATTTCTCAATACCTTTAACCAAAGGGCCATCCGAACGCCAGACCCGGCAGGTGTCTTTAATTCTCTCCACGGCACCCGGCAAATAAGTTGCAGGATCTCTCGGCTTGCTTGTCATCGCAGCCCATGCCCCCTGAACCGCAGCAGATGCCATGGCCGTAATCAAGGCCACCAGATGGGCACACCCTTTTGCTCCGCCCACAAGATCTTTTACCCTGTTGGTAAAACCGGAAACAATCGGCAGCCCCTTTATGGGCAGAAGTGAATCAAGGGTTTCCCGGCATTCCGGCATTGGCACTGTCGGCATCTCGACCTCGATATCCTCTATGACCAGTTTGGGACCCCGGACTTCCATCCGGATGACCATATGATGAACCGTACCCGGTGGGAGGGGTTCCCCGGTGGGACGATAAGAAGTTGCCAGGCGTTCATCTGTTAAAACCCCTTCAACAACAATTGAATCAGAGCCCCCTTCATAGGTGGCGATATCAATCCGGCGGGTGTGAATCTTGTGCTTTTTAGTATTATCTAGGTTTATCATTCTGTTTTGAAGGCCTCAAATTGTCGAGATATGAATCATGCGGTTACGATATGTCGCTAATGCTCCGAACAGGGGAGTAGAACCCGGCATTTCTCATTTTGAGTAGAATTTCATCTGCCCGGGATAAGCTTATTTGTCCGTCCAACATGGATGCTTTTAAAATTCCAACAGTTCCTGTGAAGGGAATTTTCATAGATGTACACTGCTTTCTTGCGGTGCGATCATCCGTAACCACAATGGCGGCCTGTTCTTTTGCATGCGCAATACAGGCGGCTTCTCCTTTTCCGAGATGCCCGATCAGTTCCAGAAAATTCTTATGCTCCTTTCTGGATAAAGAAATCAGCTCAAAGATTTTTTTATCGATTAGTTTGTCAACATCCTTTAGCGCCGGATATACCTGCATACCGGCAGTAATCTCGTCATAGACCTCCCATGTTATGATTCCCCGTTTTCGATAGCGCTTTTCAAGGATAAAAGTCGATTCAGACAATAAAAAATTACTAAGCGCAACGGTATCGAAGATCCATTTTTTCTCAGGCATTGCTTACATCATCTTCGAGAAATGAGTTGTTTTGGGCAATATCATGCTCTGTCAGCCACTTCTGGGTATCCCAGACATTCATCCCCATTTCTTCGGCAAGTTTTCCAAGGCTGACGTATCCCCCTTTAAATGCTTCGACTGCACGTCTCAGCTTCTCGTTTAAATTCAGCATGTCAAGCTGATAGCATGAATGCACGGCCTGCCGGACCAGTTCGCCCACAGACGTTTCACGCTTTTTCGACAGCGATTTCAAGGCATTGGCGACTTCCGGAGTTACCTTAATGTGTAAAGTCGAACTTTGCATGGTTGTCACCTATTTTTATATTTATGTACAACATTAGATACATATGTAGTATATCATGAATTAGTGGATGTCAATCTTATTCTATAAAATATGAATTTGCTTGATTTTTACAATGCATTGGGAGAAATCGAAATTAAGGAACAATTCTATAAAATTAGAGAAATAAATGGAAATTGTAGAATTAATACTGTAGAATGGTCTTTAACGTTTCGGCACTGATAAAAATTCTGGGGCCCGAGCTATCAAACAAGAAGTTGCCCCGTTTATGCATCGGTTTAAGTTCAAGCTTTCCAAACAACTATAAGGAGGTACGTCATGGATTTCGAAGGTTACTGTGTCAAGTGTCGCAAAAAGCAAAAGATCAAAAACGGCACCGTCGAAAAAACGGCCAAAGGCAAGCCGATGGCCAAGGGCACCTGTCCGGACTGTGGTACAAAAGTGAATCGATTTCTATCAAGCAAGGATGTGAAATAAAGACCATCAAGCCTGCTGGTTATAGGCGGAAAAGACCTCCAGAGGCGGACAAGCCCTCCAGAGGCGGACAAGTTTCATACCATCCCGTGCCTTGCACGGGATGGTTTTTGACTCAAGTTGAACATTATCAGGAAATAAAATGGATGCAGTGCGCCAGGCAGACATTGTCGGCGCAGGCCGGGATGAGCCCCTGATCTATCCGGTGGTGACAGAGGTTACATTTGTGGGCGATGCTCTTTTCGTCGTCAAATGAAATGGCATCGTAGGGGCAGGCGTCGATACATGCCTGACAACCGGTGCATAAATCGTAATCCATGACGACAATGCTGTCATCGCGCTTGCGGATCGCTTCCACCGGGCATACCTCGGCACAGGGGGGATCGTCGCAATGGCGGCACAGGTTCACCTGAAAACTAAATTCCAGTTTACCACCGACCGGGCGGGGGCCATCCTCTGTAACCGATATCAGTTTGACGCCGTCGGCCGCCCGATTTTCCTGCTTGCAGGCCACCTCACAGGTTTTGCATCCCCAGCATAGGTCATGGTCTATTTTTATTTCAAATTTGGACATAATGTCTGCCTTTGTCTCGTTAATGACCATCGAGGAAATGATCAGAAATTCGGATCCATAAGGAATGGATTCTATTTTTAGTAAAACATTTAGACAGGATTTACAGGATAACCAGGATTTCCGGTTTCTTCAGGAAACCGGAAATAAAAAAATCCTAATAATCCTGTAAATCCTGTCTAAAAATATTTTTTAAAATAGAATCCATTCATTTATTTTTTTGTGCTCAATCTCTGTCTCACTACCCGTCTTCCGGGTAAATTTTGCACAAAAGCGTCCTGACACTGGTCGCTCCCATGGCCGGGTCACAGGTTTCATAGGCATTATCGGTCAGGATGTTGACGTTGGATTCATCCCAGCCGTGGCCCGGGTCCTTTTTTTCGGGAAACCACCAGGCATGCTGGGCGCCTACAACGCCGGGATGGATGCCGGCGTAAATTTTAGCTCGCTGCCGGATTTTTCCCCGGACGGATTCGATAATAACCCACGCGCCTTCTTTAATGCCCTCTTTGGCAGCCGTATCGGGGTGTATCTCCACCACCGGGTCCCGGTGAAGTTCCCGCAGCCAGGGCACCTGGCGGTTCTCGCTGTGAAAAAAACCGGGCGAACGCGCACCGGTGATCAGGATATAGGGATACTGTTTATGCAAATCAGGCGCACTGACAGGGCTCTCCGGCGGTTCCCGGTACTGGGGCAACGGGTCGTAGCCCCAGTTTTCAAGCAAGGTTGAATAAAGTTCGAACTTCTTCGTCGGCGTGGAAAAGCCTCTTTCCTTATACTTTTGATAGCTGACTTCCCCGCGGATATATTCCATTTTCTTAAAATCCTGCCAGGTGACCCCCAGGGGTTCCAGGATATGGTCCAGGCCGCCTTCAAAAGTATCCCACCAGTGCTCTCCCTGCCCGACCCGGTGGGCCAGATCATTGAGCATTTCATGGTCGGATCGGCATTCGCCGACCTGGACGACCTTGCGGCGGGGTAAAAGGTAGCCGTGGCGCTTCCAGAAATCTCCGATGTAGTCCATCTCAAGCCAGGTTGAAGCCGGCAATACAATGTCGGCCATTTCGGCGGTCGGTGTTAAAAAAAAGTCGGCCACCGCCATAAACTCCACTTTTTCAAGGGCGCGGTAAACCTCCCTGGCATTGGCCCGGGTCATCAAAGGGTTGGAACTGATAAAAAAGAGCATCTTGACCGCATAAGGCTTTTCTTCAATGATTGCATCCCAGACGCATTTGGGATTGATGATGGCAAAATTTCCGGCCAACCGAAAGCGCTCACCTCCCAAACGTTTTTCCGCCTGTTCATGGGGCAGCATCCGGTGGGCGCCGAACTGCCCGACATTTCTGATCCTGGGGGGATTGAACAGAACCTGTCCGCCGGCCGTATCGATGTTGCCGGTAATGCCCATCAAGGCCATCAGGGCACGATTGTTGTCAGCGCAGGTTATCTGTTGCTCAATGGCAACTCCCCACTGGATGGCAGCCGGTTTGGTTGCGGCAAACAGGCGGGCGGCCTCTCTGATTTTATCCCGGGGCACCCAGGTGATTTCCTCGACCTTTTCAGGTGGATATTCATTAACCCGCTTTACAAAGGGCTCCCACCCGTAGACATGATCGGCAACAAATTCCTTGTCGTAAAGGTTTTCATTCACGATCACATTGAGCATACCAAGGGCCAGAGCGGTATCGGTACCGGGCCGCAGCTGAAGCCAGATGTCGGCCCGGGCGGCTAGGCGGGTGAGCCGGGGATCGACGGCGATAAGTTTGGCACCCCTGTTGAGACTCACGGAAAAGGGCTCGCCTTTGTAACAGTCCGGGTTGCTGATCACCAGATTGTTGCCCCACACCATAATGCACTTGGGGTGGTTTTCGTAATCCACAATGGGATTGGATCCGCAGGTGATGATGCTGGTGGCGATCCGGGGCCCGTAACAGAAATGTCCGGCCGTCAAAACGTTGGGGGTCCCCAGCAGATTGGCAAAGCGGTAGATCACCGCCTCATTTTCCCGGCCGGTGCCGTAACCCAGCACGATGGATTCTGCGCCCAGCCGCGCCTTGTACTCCAGCATCCGCTCGGCAATGGTATCCAGGGCGTTATCCCAGGAAATACGCTCCCATTTTCCACTGCCCTTGGGGCCGATCCTGCGTACCGGATGGGTCAGCCGGTCGGGGTGGTAGGCGAGCTGGGCGGAGGCCAGGCCCTTGCTGCACACAGTGCCGTGGTTGATGGGACAGTCCGGATCACCGGCAATTTTGGCCACTTTGCCGTTTTGGGTGTAAACCAGAACCCCGCACCCCCCATGGCACATCCGGCAATGGCTTTTGACAACGGCATCGTAACCGCAGACTTCCATTTCCCGTTGGGCATTGGAAAATTTAAATTCAGCCATTTGAGGTTTCCTTCAGAGAATGCAAGCGGTCAAAATCGTGGGATGCACAACCAAGAAAAGACCGGAAATTACATCCGGTCTTCTGTTCATCTTTTTCCTGCTGGGCAACATGATGCAATGTTCTATTGGATGGTCACTTTATGTCCATGCAGGGTATCCTTAAAAGGAACGGTAATTTTCAATAGTCCGGAATCAAATTTTGCCTTCGCTTTCTCGCCCTTAACCTCATGGGCAAGCATATAGCAATTTTCATATCGAAAATCCTCGGCTTCGGCTTTAATGCAAAAACCTTTATCACCCACGTCAAGATCAACACTTTCTTTTGACGCTCCGGCCATTTCCACCCGTATCTCTAAACCAGTATCATCGTCATTGTGGTTGATATTGATCATAGGGGCGACAACTCGTTTTTCCTCTTGAGCCATTTTACCCACCCCCTTTCTTGTTAAAAGCTATTCTGACGCTGCCGAATGCTGGCTTCCTGAGGTGCCGATAGTTCCTCCAGTGCATCTCCTTTCTTAAATTTATTTGAGGATGAGCGATTGGAAAGATACATCGACGCCTGAGAATCCAACTTATTGCCGCCAACACTCCCCTTTGATAAAATGACCGTTGGAGGCTTTTAGCCATCGCATGGTGTATTAATGTGTATCGAAGGTTGGCGGCAGTACAATTATAATAAGCACTAATTATGAAAGCACCAGAGATTTTTCAGGTGTCCTACTTGTCCCTGCTTTAAGATACAAGGCTACCGGATGAGCAAGGATGGTTATAATTAGAACAAGAATAGTACTTCTGAAAAAATCGGCTGGCGACTGAAACGTCTCAGTCGCCCTTGACCAGCATGGAAGCAAGCCTGGTTTCGCCAGCTTTGCTTTTAGCTGTGATACGGACCGTCCACATTTCGCCTTTTTGTAATATTTTATTTTCGATGCGACAGATAAGCGCGTATTCTGCAGGTGCCTGAGAAGGCCCAAATACCTGCTGCCAATCATCGGGATCTTCTCCCTTGCCGATTTCAACCTTGTATTCGTCAAGATTGCCCCTGATAATCCCGTAAAGATCAAGGGAAACTACATTCTTCTTGCGTTTATTGACATAAATCTCTGTCGGTCGCACGGTCAAAAATTTCCCGTCGGCACGCGCAAGGGCCGTACTCGCATTTAGAACGCCCATGCCATTATATCGATCCCAGCCCGCCAGGGAGGTGTCCGTCACAGAACCCAGCAAAATATCCTCCAGCTGGCGATTGCTCAGGTCGGGATATTTGGCCAGAATCAGCGAAGCGGTTCCGGTCACCATCGGAGCCGAAAATGAAGTCCCGCTTAATCGATGGTATTTGGTAGGGATTTTTGGGGTAATAACTCCGTCGGCTTTACCGTCTTTGGCGGTCAGCGAGTAGATTTCACCGCCGGGCGCAGTTAACGCGACATTAGGGCCGTAGTTAGACGATTTTCTTCTCTTTCCATCGGGATTTATGGCGGCAACCGCAAATACGCGCCGCAACCCCGGCGGACTGAATTTGGCGATATAATCCTCTGCATTGCCGGCGGCAACCACCACAAAGCATCCCTGGGTATAAGCATAGTTTATGGCAATTTGCTGCAGACGCGATACGTCTTTGGTTCCCAGGCTGATATTGATTAGCCGGGCTCCGTTATCAACGGCATAGCGGATCGCCCGGTAGATCCTCAGGCTGTGTGACTTGCCTTTATTATTGCCGGTTTTAAGCACCATAATCTGGGCCCCCGGGTTAATGCCGGCGATGCCTTCAGCGTTGTTTGTTTTGGCGGCAATGATGCCGGTGACAAAGGTGCCGTGCCCGTAATCGTCGTTGAGTTGATGGTTTTCATCGACAAAATTCCAGCCATGGATGTCATCCACATAGCCGTTGCCGTCATCATCGATGTTATTGTCGGGGATTTCTTCTGTATTGGTCCACAGGTAGGTGGGTCCATCGACATGCGTCAGATCGAGTCCGGAATCGATCACGGCAACAACCACATTTTTTTGGCTGCCGTCTTCGATATTCCAGGCCGAGTTTGAATCCGAACGCGGAGTGTAACCGACTTTGAGCAACCCCCACTGATTGGAAGGCCTGGGACCGTCGTCACCGGAAGACCCAAAACCGATCCCACCCCCGCTGCCAAGCTTGAGAAGCGCGCCGAGGCCTTTTGAAACGGTCGAAGACACATCCGAGGATCCCTGTTTATTGTAGATCGGGTCGTTCGGTGCCGTGTCGGTTCCGACATAGGGGGTAAGCGTTCCATTGACTTCAGTAAATGCGGTGCCATAGTAAATCGGTACTTTGGGTATGAATTCAGTGGCAATATTTTTCAATGAAATTTGTGGTAATACATTCTGCCAATCCAGATCGGTATCCCGATTGGACCGTGTGCGGCTATCCAGGGAATAGTTGGTAAAAAACCAGAGTTTGTCTTTGATGATGGGTCCGCCCAGAGTGAAGCCCGGCTCAAAAGCTTTTTCCTCAGATTGATCCCATTCACCCAGGCGATAGCCAAGATTGCGTGATGTGTCAAAATCTTTATTTTGCCAATCATCCCGCAAATATGCAAAGGATTGAGAATCCGAACCTGTTTTGGTGATGACATTGATAACGCCACCGAACGAACCGTAAGCCGGTTGCTGCAGGACGACGATATCGCTGGCAGCGTCAAGTTCCGGCATCGGCTTTCCGCCCCAGCCAACCTGCATATTAGTATATTCACCGGAAGTTCTTTGGAGTCCGAAAAGGTCCGGGTTTCCATCGACAAGCATTAGTAATCTATTACCATCCAGATTGCCTTTCCATGGATTAACGCCACGGATGTGAACATTGGACGGTGGCGTTCTATCAGCGGATAATCCTGAATTGGGGGTAATAGAAGCGAAATCGAGTATATCTCTCGACGACAGGGGCAATGCTTCAATCTGAACTTTAGTGATTGAGGATGCAGACTCAGTCCGAGTCGTCCCAAGAAGAGGGGTGGTACCTGCTTGCGCAGGGCGGAATGGAAGCGAGGAAACGCTCACGATATTAAATAAGATAAATAAAAACAAAAGCATATACCATCCAGTCGAATGACGGGATAGATATCGGTAAATCTTTTGAATGTTCATATGGCTCTGAATTATGATTGAATATATTGGGTCTGCTTTCATAGCGACCTCCAGTAAAGATTAAACACCTCAATGGTGGAAGTGGTTAGAAACGAAACCATGCCCTAGGCAGATAAACCTCAATTTTGCCCGATGATACCGTTTGCAGCGCGAGTGCAATCGAGCAAAGTCAGTTGTCGCCCGCTTGCGCTTTCCTGTTTTCAAGCGCCCGGTTCCTTAAAGAAGTCAATGCATGCGTATTTTGCATTTCGGATCTGAGCTGGGCCAGACGGACCAGGGCAACCAATTTATCCGGGTTTTTCTTGGCTTCTTTCTTCGAAATGGTAGCAACCAGCACACCGGCCGCATCATAAATCGCGATAAACTCCTTATCGCCTCTTCCGCCGGTGGCGATAATCGGCCCAATCAGCCCCAATTGCTCCCCCGGTCCTTCAAGTTGGGTTTCACCCAGGGGTGGTTTTATGACACCGTCATCCCGGCTGATCCATTGGACGGTATCCGTTGGCGCCCGGTGAACAAAAACATCTTCTTCTGAAAGCGTGACTGACGGTAAAAAGATTATCGCTGTCGATAATAAAAAAATGAATGGCAGAGATTTTATATGCTGTGTATTCATAATTCCTCCTCAGGTTCAGTTGAGGCTGTGTCTGGAATACGAATGGAAACCTGAATGGTTGTGTTGATTTTTTGGAAGACGATTTGAACTCTGCAGACACATTTAAGAAAGATACATGAAAACAGGTTAGGCATTAGTTGGCAGCTGTCAAGGTTGGGGGATTTGCTCGCGCATAGAGGACGAAGACCGGAAACCGGAGAACAGCTATAAGAATACCCCGGTTGAATCCCTCCTTTGGTGCGTTTGTTCAGCAATATTCAACCGGGAAAACATAATCAGTGAGAGAAAAAGGCAGGTTTATACAAAACCTGCCTTCCTGCTAATTTTTTTTACATTGTTAGACCGCTTTGAAAAATTTCGGATCCCGCATGGTTTTCAGCACCTCGATGCTGCTCTTGTATCCCTTGTTAAGGCGGCAAAGATCAATGGCCATACCGAGGATCTGGGCCACGGCCTGAACAAAGTTGACATCCTCCAGGGTGAATTCCCAAGGTTCCGCAGCGTAGACGCGCAAAGCCCCGATCACCCGGTCATGAACGTTGATCGGAACCGACAGGAGGGAGGCGATGCCTTCTTTTGTCGCTGCCTCGGGATACTGGATGCGGGGATCGTCGGCAACATCAAAGATGGCCACCGGGCCCTCCTTAAATGAAGCGGCGATTGACTGTAACGCGCTGATCGGCCCCTTATCGAGATATTCCTGGCTGAGTCCGTAAGATCCGGCGATTTCAAGCTCATCGGTTTGACGGTTGACTAAAAAAACCGTACAGCCTTTGACATTCAGGGCGGTTTTGACGCCTTCCACCGTCATCAGCACAATCTCTTCAGGCTCCCTGGTGGCGGAGATGGCCGCGGTAATCCTGGTCAGCGTTTCATAATTGACAAGTTGTTTTTTCATGGGTTCCTCCTTTCTTTTTGATGTTCAAATCGGTTAGCAGACAACGAAAATTGACACCAAAGGAACTTCAGGAACTCCGATACCGGACTGTCTTTCTCAGGACAAAATGGATGGGCGCTCTAAATACTTGTTCAGCATGTGTGCAACGGTGATGATAACAGAAAAGGGGATTGGACTCAGATCCGAAATAGCAGAGATGCGTGGGAAGAATCCGTTTCAGATTTGAAATCAGATTGCATGGAGAAGCTTATTTGAGCCTAAAGTAGAATATAGCTAGGATTTTGTCAAGAAGTGGTTTCAAATACAATCCAAATAAAATTAATAGATCCCCAATCAGTGTTGCGTCAAAAAAGCCATCAAGGCGGTATTAAAGGCCTCGGCCTGCTCGATATTGGACAGGTGCCTGGCAGAAGGCAGGACGACCAGCTTTGAACCTGAAATCCGCGCGTGCATGGCTTCAGAGGCCGCCACCGGAGTACCGGGGTCCTCTTCTCCAACCATAATCAGGGTGGACCGCTTGATCTCTGAAAGCCGGTCAAGGTAATTCAGCCTGCGGATGGCTTCGCAGCAGCCAACATAGCCTGCCACCGGAGTGGCCAGGATCTGGCGGCGGATCATTTCGACTTCGGTAGGATTCAATTGCAGGTACTCGGGTCGAAACCAGCGCTCCAGGGTTCCGTCGACCTGACCCACCATCCCTGCTTGACCCGCCGCATCGATGCGCTGTTGCCAGATGGGCTGGGTTTCTTCCGGCATGGCAGCTGCCGTATCGCACAGGGCCAGGCTTTTCAATCGATCTGCGTGATCCAGGGCCAGACATTGGCCGATCATGCCGCCCATGGAAAGCCCCACAAAGTGCACGGTTTCGATGTTCAGCGCATCCAGCAGGCCGACGGCGTCTGCTGCCAGCAACTCCAGGGAATAGGCCCCTTCCGGCGCATCGCTTTGCCCGTGCCCGCGGGTATCAAAGCGCAAGACCTGAAAGGCGGATTCCAGCACAGCCATCTGTGGCTGCCACATCACCAGGCTGCAGGCCAAAGAATGGCTGAGCACCACCACCGGCCCGCCTTCTTTGCCGGTAAGCTCATAATTTATATTAATTCCATTTAGATTGATCTTCATTTTTACCGTTCCTTTCCTCAAGCAATAGTTCAACGTTCAGGGTTCGAGTCAAAGCGAACCGCAGAACCGCAGAATGTCGAATGTCGAATGTCGAAGGAATGATTCGCTTCGCTTTAACCTAATTTTAAAGAAAAGATTGTACCATTAATTTGATCCTGATATCTAATCATTGGGTTCAATATATTATGTTATTTTTGCAGTTGAACAATCGGTCTATGAGCCCAAAAGATCCAATGCCACCCGGCAATGGGTTTCCACCCCCAGCAGCAGGACATCTTCATTAAACATAAACCTGGGGTTGTGGACCGGTGCATAGCCTTCGCGCCCGGCACCAAGGGCAAAGAAACAGCCTTTGGCCCGCTGTAGAAAATACGACATGTCTTCGCCGCCCATGGTCTGTGCAGGCACAACGACCTTCTCCTGCCCGACTACTTCCGCCGCACAGCGACGCACGACTACGGATATGTCGTCATCATTTATAGTGGGAGGATACCCTTTGGAGAATTTCAATTCAAAATCAGCCCCCATGGACTCACAAACCCCGCCAATAACTTTCTCAAGGCGCTGCTCCCAGGAATCCCAGATGTTGAGATTAAAAGTCCGGGTGGTGCCGCACATCTCAGCTTCCCCGGGAATTATATTGAAAGTTGTACCGGCGTGAAAGCTGCCGACGGTAACCACGGTGGGCTCCAGGGGGTGCATGTGCCGGCTGGAAATGCGCTGCAGCGCGTTGACCACCTGGGTGCCCACCTCCAGGGCATCAATGCACATGTGCGGCATGGCACCATGCCCGCCTCTGCCGATGATTTTGAGATCGAACCGATCCATCGCCGCCAGGAAAGGCCCGGATCGTACCCCTATGGTTCCTTCGGGAATTTCAGGCCACACGTGACAGCCGATGGCATAATCCACTTTGGGGTTTTCCATGACGCCTTCATCAATCATGGGTTTGGCGCCGCCGGGACCTTCTTCGGCCGGCTGAAAGACAAATTTAATCGTCCCTTTAAAATCCTCTTTAATCCGGTTGAGCACGGTTGCCGCCCCCAACCCCATGGCCATGTGGGCATCATGCCCGCAGGCATGCATCACTCCCTCATGGGTAGAGGCAAACTCGAGACCGGTTTCTTCCTGGAGCAAAAGGGCATCCATATCCGCTCGGATCATCAGGGTCGGCCCGGGTTTGCCGGTTTCCAGCAACCCCACCACTCCGAACCGGGCTATTCCGGTCTGGACAGCCAATCCTTCCCGATTTAGGTACTCCGCCACATAAGCAGAGGTTTTTTCTTCGGTATAGCCCACCTCCGGGATGCGATGCAAATCGCGACGGGTATTAATGACCGCCTCTTTGTGTTCACTAACCAACTGGCGGATATCCATCATCACAACACCTCCTGCAATTGAAAAACGGAAAAATAAATTAGCCCATGGATTGATTCATATGGCACATTATCTCTTCTCATATCAATCAAAAAAAGAAAACGATTGACAAGTCAGCGCGCTTCGCCCCAATCTTTATGGCATAAAGCCATCGGCTGAATTCAGTCGCCTCGGGTGAGTAAACATACCTTAGAGGTATGGTTAACAGACCATTTGACAGTCACCCAACATTTAACTATATATCACCTTTGGATCAGATCACCTTTTCACCATCTTACTTTGCAGGAGACAGAGATGAACACAACCCGTGACTGGGAACAGCCGGTTCGAAGAATGGAGCGCTTGATGAGACTTAAGTCTTTTCCGGTGGCCTTCAAACTGTTGGAAAACAAAAAAGCGCTTACGAAAATTCCCTTTGTCCGCCGGGTCAAAAACAAATCCACCCTCTGTCAGATGGTTAACCTGGTCAGAAATTTCGACTGGACGGTGGGGGCTGATCTCAATGACTTTATGTCGGTGGTGTGCTCGTCCATCATCGGGCTTTCGGATACCCCCGACTATATGAAAGATGGTACGTTTCGCAGTATTGTCTGGACCCAAAGCAGGGCGGACGCCAAAAAATATGAAGCCGCCATTCCGCGGCTGCCGGCCGGCAGATACGAGGCTGTGGCCCTGGCTCCCCTGGCATATAACCCCTTTGATCCGGACATCGTGCTGATTTATGCCAATCCAGCCCAGATGATACTGTTGATAAATGCCCTGCAATTTGAAGACTACGAGGTCATGCAGTTTTTTTGTGTGGGAGAAAGCTCCTGTTCCGATGTCATCGCCCGGTGTTACCTGGACGGCAAACCATCATTGAGCATTCCCTGCTATGGCGAACGCCGCTACGGGCATGCCCAGGATGACGAACTGGTCATGGCCATCCCGGCGGACATGTTGGACAAAGCCCTGCGCGGTCTGGAGGCCCTGTACAGGCGCGGCATACGGTATCCCATTAGCTACGCCGGGGTGGAGATGGATGTGAACCCGGCTTTTCCGGCGGCCTACGGTATGGAGGACATTATAAAGATGCTCAGGGGCAATGATGAAATACTGTTGCTCGGGGTGACGGGCAGTATTGCAACCGGTAAAAGCACCGTCGCCAGAATGCTGGAAGAACTGGGAGCACACACCATTGATTTCGATATATTGAGCAGAGTGGTCGTCGAGCCCGGCAAACCGGCCTGGGAGGATATTGTCGCTTATTTCGGAAAGCAGGTTCTGCTCGAAGACCAAACCCTCGATCGTGAAAAAGTTCGAGAAGTAGTATTCAGAGACCTGGAAGAAAAAAAGAAGCTTGAGAGCTTTCTGCATCCCAGAATCAGCGAAGAATTCATCAAAATGGTTGATGAGTATACCCGCAAGGACCCCAGGGCCATTATCCAGGCCGTGGTGCCCCTGCTGATCGAAACCAACATGCAGGCCTTTTTTCACCATATTTTGATGGTCTATGCCACCGAAGAAGAGCAAAAAAGGCGCCTGATGGCGCGCGACGGCTGCTCCGAAGATATGGCCACGAACATGATCCGGTCCCAGCTCGCCGTCGAGGAGAAAAAGGGCTATTGCGATTTAATTATCGATAATTCGGGTACAGAGCAGGAAACCCGCAAGCAGGTGGAAAAACTCTGGAAAAAATTAAAAAAACTCAGGCAGGAACGGAAAGGGAGCAGGGTGTAATGACCATACGTTTTCTGAGAAACAAAGTAGTGGAGGTTAGTCCGCAAGCCGACGGCGATATCGCCGTGGCGTGGCGCCTAACGGATGATCTTTTGAAAGCAGAAGTCAATATAACGGTGCAGCTGCCGGATCTAGAAATCGTTGAGGCAACAGCCGAGCTAAACCGGCTGGTGCCGAAGGCCTGGTCGAATGCAGCTGAGCTAATTAAAAAAGTTGAGGGCGTCAGAGTCGGGGCCGGCCTGCGCAAGATCGCTCAGGGTTTGCTCGGTGGGCCGACTGGATGCCCCGTGCTGGTAAATGCGGTTCTGGAATCTGCCAATGCCATCATTTTACATTTTACAAGGCCGGTACTTCAGGCTTCAGAAAACCTTGAAGGCGATGAAATGCTGGCCAGCTTAAAAGAGATGATTAAAAATAATCCCCGACTGGTTCGCAGTTGCGTAGCCTTTCAGGACGACAGCCCGATTATGCAAAATCTGGATTCGGATCAATGATAAAATTTTAGAGCAGCTGCATTCCGTTTTTCTGCTTTGAACCTTTCCAGTGTTGGAGGTTTCAGGTGTCAGTAAACAGATGACAGAGGACAGAAAACAGAAGTCAGAAACGGTTTTAATGAAAATCGAAAAATTATTAGATCTGCGTAAATTAGGAGAACAATATGATAAGTTTCAACCGCAGCCAGGTAATCGAAGCAGAATTCCCGGATGAAAAAACCATCCGTTTCAATGGTATCCAGCAGGATCATATCTACAGCATGGAAATCAATATGGATGTAAGCATCGCCGATGGGCAGATTCTGGCCATCGAAGGGCTGATGAAACGCTACACCAATTTTGTTTGCCCGCAAGCTCTGCCGGTCCTGCAGGCGGCCGTCGGCATCTGCCTGCGGGAGAAAGGCTGGGATCACCGGGTGATGAAAGAAATCGGGCGTCTGGGATGCGAGCACTTTGCCGAAATCATAATCGAGTGCGGCCGCTGTTTTGACCAGGCGCAACTCACCGCAGCGATGTGGGAGGCCCAGGCAGCAGATCCCAATTTGAACCAAGAACAATTTATGCAAACCTGGATAGACGGGCATCCCGGGTATCATTAATAAAGGAATGGATTCTAATTTAAATGAACATTGATCTACATATTCACACCGCCCCGCTTTCGGCCTGCAGCTATATTGACCCCCGGGAGCTTATTCAAGAAGCCAGGCGGTTGAAGCTGGACGGGATATGTCTTACCGAGCATCAGGTTGTCTGGGATCGTGCCGAAGTCGACAAGCTGGCCGAAGAAGCGGACATCAGGATATTTCGGGGAAACGAGTTCACCACCAATCAGGGCGATATACTGGTTTTCGGATTTTATGAAGACATCAAAGAACTGCTGATTGTCCAGGATTTGCGGGATAAAGTGACAGCAGCCGGCGGGTATATGATCGCGGCTCATCCGTTTCGCGGATTTAAAACATTCGGTATCGGTCAACTCCAGATGACGATTGATCAGGCCTGCAAGCGCAAGGTCCTTGAATTCGTCGATGCCGTTGAGATAGGAAACGGCAAGTTGTCTCCTGAGGAGAATGAAATGGCCCGCAAGGTTGCTGAAAAATTGGGCCTGCCGGGAACCGGCGGCAGTGATGCCCATCGGGTCGATGAAATCGCAACCTGGGTGACTGACTTTGAGAAAGACATTGAAGATGAAAATGAGCTGTTACAAGAACTGCATGCCGGAAGGTTCAGGGCAGTCCCTGGAGCCAGAGGCTCTTGATTGCGGATTTAAGATTTCGGATTTAAACGGAGATTGAAAAATTTGAATGCATCGTTAATGGCCCGTTCAGTCTACTATGTAACTCAATAAACTCAATCAACTTAATCAACTCAATAAACTTGTTATAACTTGCTCATTATTCAAACGGCGGTAGATTAAATTAAAACTTTTCTCAATAAATATGGAGAGAGACGCGATGACCGAAAAAGCAGTTCAGGATTACTACCCGGATGATATTGCCATATGCTACGGATGCGGCCGGCTGAACGAACATGGGCTGCAAATCAAGACCTACTGGGAGGGTGACGAATCGGTCTGCAGATTTAAACCCCGGCCCTATCACACGGCCTTTCCCGGTTGCGCTTACGGTGGTTTGGTCGCTTCGTTAATTGACTGCCACGCCACGGGAACGGCAGCTTCAGCCAAACATCTTGAAGAGGGCAAACGCCTGGGCCGTGACCCGCTTGAACGCTTCGTAACGGTTTCCTTGCATGTAGACTATCTCGCCCCGACACCGGTCGATAAAATGCTGGAGCTGCGGGGCCGGGTGACCGAGAGCAAAGGACGCAAAATGGTGATATCGGTTACGCTGTCCTCGGAAGATAAAATCCGGGCGCGCGGCGAAGTCGTGGCCGTCCAGATGCCGGAGGATTTTTTCACTATACCGGAATAACATATCCATCCATCTACCGAAGCGGTAATTTTTTTCCAGCAGCAGATTTCTATGTTTATCGATTCATGACAACAATAGAAGCCTATAACGAGTTCGGACATGCACGATCGACCCTTAATTGGCGTTGCGGTTATTGTGATAAAAAATGACAAAGTTCTTCTGGGTAAACGCAAAAATTCCCATGGTGAAGGCACCTGGGCGTTTCCGGGCGGTCATCTGGAATTTGGCGAATCTTTAGAAGAATGTGCCCGTAGAGAGCTATTCGAAGAAACCGGAATCCGCATAAAGAACTTGAGATACGGACCCTACACCAACGATATTTTTGACAGGGAGCGCAGGCATTATGTGACCCTGTTCATGTTGGCCGACTATGACTCGGGCATCCCCAGGGTGAAAGAGCCGCATAAATGTGAAGAATGGCAATGGCACCCCTGGCCGCCGGAGGTAAAACCGCATTTTCTGCCGATTGCAAATTTGCTGAAGCAACACTTTAAGCTCCCGGAATAGTGTTTCAGATGCTCCCAAAGTTTATCAAAGCGCTGGTTGGCCTATTTCTCATATTTTTCATCATTTATGGAATTCTGCATGTTTTAGCCAGACCGATTCCCAATCACCCTTACTTCAAACCGGATCATTTTCTTGTCATCGCCCACCGCGGGGGCCGCAGCCTGGGGCCTGAAAACACGGTTTATACCTTTAAACAGGCCACTGAACTGGGGGCAGACGTGCTTGAAATGGATCTTCAAACATCCAGTGATGGCGCCCTGGTTATATTGCATGACCGTGAGGTGGACCGCACCACCAATGGGAAAGGCGCGGTCGACAGTTTCACTTTGTCTGAACTAAAAAAACTGGATGCCGCGTTTCGCTGGTCACCGAATAATTCGAGCAATTTCCCCCTACGCAACAAGGGCATTACCATCCCCACCCTAACCGAAGTATTTAAGGCCTTTCCCGGCACCAGGATGAATCTGGAAATCAAAAGTTCCCAGGTTAATACAATCCAGGATCTCTGCCGGAGTATCCGCGAAAATGGTATGTCGCAAAAGGTCCTGGTCGCCTGCTTTGATGCCGGCAAATTGGGTGAATTTCGTTCAGTATGCCCTGAGGTTGCAACCTCTGCCGGCGCCTCTGAAGCCGTTATTTTCTATTGGCTTCAATGGGCGCACATGGAATCCGCATATTCGCCGAACGCCCAGGCAATGCAGATACCGGAAGCTTACGGAGAATACCGCATAGCGACTCGAAGGTTTATTGACGCTGCCCACGCTCGCAACATGCGGGTTCACGTTTGGACGGTAAACGACAGTGCCGCCATGCAGCGCCTGATTGATCTGAACGTAGATGGGATTATGACTGATTTCCCGGAGCGGTTGTCGAAAGTCCTAAAAAGAAAATAGGCATCGGGAATAAAAATTTGAATACTAAAACCATTTCATGACGCTATCACAAAAAAAAAGAACCTTTACAGGTATAATTACAATTGGGTTACTGCTGATTTTCTGCATGCTCATCAGCCCGGCCTTGATCGTCTTTGATGCTCAGAACATAAATTTTCTCAAGGCAGCCTCAGCAAGCAGCTACCAGAACAATCCGCAGGAACATCTGAAACCGTTTGATCACATTATCCTCACCTGGGCGGACAACCCCGCCACGACCCAGGCGGTAACGTGGCGCAGCCGCGTTGATGACAAAAAATCAGTGGCCGAGATTGCGGTGGCCCAAGCCTCACCCGATTTCGTAAAGACTGCCAGACAAATTTCGGCGGCGACTTCCTCTTTGAAAATAAATACCAAAAATGTTTACTACCATTCTGTCAATTTCACAGCTCTTGATCCGAATACGCTCTACGCCTACCGGGTGGGCAATGGAGATATCTGGAGTGAATGGTTTCAGTTTCGTACTGCCGGCAATAAGGCTGAACCGTTTTCCTTCCTTTATTTCGGTGATGCCCAGAACAATATTCTTTCGCTCTGGTCTCGAACCATCCGGGCCGCCATCAAAGAGGCACCGAAGGCACGCTTTATGATTCACGCCGGTGACATGGTAGACAGCCCAAATTATGACCGCGATTGGAATGAATGGTTCAACGCCGGTGGTTGGATTTTTGCCACCATACCCAGCATCCCGGCAGTCGGCAATCATGAATACAGAGAATTGGAAAAAAAGCGCCGGACCCTTTCCGAATTCTGGAGGCCACAGTTCACCCTTCCGGAAAACGGGATTTCAGGACTGGAGGAAACTGTTTACTACCTTGACTTTCAAGACACCCGCTTTGTGGTGCTCAACTCCAATAAGAAAATTGAACAGCAGACCAGCTGGCTGGAAAAGGTACTCAAACACAATCCCAATCTCTGGACAGTAGTTGTCTTTCATCACCCGGTATATTCTTCGATCCGGGGAAGAGACAATAAGAGTGTAAGAGACCACTGGGAGCCGTTGTTAGAAAAATTTATGGTGGATCTTGTCCTGCAGGGCCACGATCATGTATACTCCCGGGGACGGGGCCCGGGAAAGGCAGACGGGCCCGTCTACATTACATCCGTCAGCGGACCCAAAATGTATAACCTCGCCCGCTCCGAATGGATGGATCGCGCCGGCGTTAATGTGCAGCTGTTTCAGGTCGTCTCCATATCCTCAAAAGTTCTCAACTTCAAATCCATTACCGTGACCGGAGAAATCTATGACGCTTTCGATCTGGTAAAAGAAGACGGCCAAAACAGCAAATTGATAAATAGAATCCCCGTCGAAAAAACAGCGTCAACTGACAACTAAACAGCAGAGGTAATTAGGATATGCCGGCACAGCCAATGTTAACACTACTTGCCATACGTCATGGAGAGACTGTATCGAATGCCGCCAAACGCTACCAGGGACACAGCGACAGTCCCCTCACGGAAACCGGTCGAAAACAGGTCTCATCTCTGGGAAGCAGAATGGGAAAAATAGAATTCGATGCTCTGATCAGCAGCGATCTGGGGCGTGCGCAGGAGACGGCATCCATCATTGCCGGACACACCGGCCATTCGGTTCAGACCGACAGTCGGCTGCGGGAGAGAAACTACGGTATCCTTGAAGGCTTAACCGTCCCGGAAATAAACGCCGAAAATCCAGAGGTCCTCGCACGTCTGGACGCCAATGATCCGGATTATATCATACCTGAGGGCGAAAGCCACCGGCAGCATTATCAGCGCAATATTGCCGCTATTGAAGAACTGGTATCCAGGAAATCCGGTGGCAGGATTGCCATGGTCGTACATGGCGGGGTTCTTGACAGCTTATTTCGATATGTTGCACGCCTGCCGCTGAGTCAACCCCGTTGTTTCATCACAACCAATGCCAGCCTGACGATTATTTCCCATGGTGTCTTTTACGATACAATGCGCTGGGTAATCGAGGCCTGGTGTGATACGGCCCATCTGGAGGGTATCGGGCAGGGTTTTGGGCTGGGATAAAAAGAGACAAAAAGGTTATGTGGGATGAAGAACTGCAAAATCACTATCAAGACAAGAAGCCGCGGTCAACTGATCGATAACTTAAATACACTGTGGTTACTTGGGACGATTGCGCTCCTGAGCCTGATCACCGGTTGTGCCACCGGACCGGTATCGACGTCCTTTGAGCCCCGTTCGATAAACGACGTTGGATTCCGGGATCGCTCGCAATCAGAATTTGACGATGAGGTGCGCGTAACGGTTGCCGTGCCGACCGCCGATGAAAATAAGGCGCTGTTCAGTGCCAATCTGGCCGCAAAAGAGATCCAACCGGTCTGGGTCAAAGTGGAGAACCACAGCGATCGGACCTATTATCTGCTTTCAGTCGCTGTCGATCCAAATTACTTTTCGCCTATGGAGACAGCCTTTGCCGCCCACGGCGGTCTCGATCAATCAGGCCGAAAGGCAATGGAAGACTATTACAGACGGCTGAGCTTTAAAAACCCCATCATGCCCAACACGGTGGTTTCGGGCTTTATTTTTACGAATTTAGATGAAGGCGAAAAAATAGTGCAAGTCACCCTGATTGCGGCCGAGCGGGTAAAATTCTTTACCTATTTCCTGCAAATTCCCGGCATGCGGGTCGACTACAAAATGGTGGATTTCGATAGCCTCTATTCGAAGGAAAAAATTGTCGAATTAACCCTGGACCGCCTGTGGGCGACTCTGGAAAAATTGCCGTGTTGCACCACCAACGAGGAGGGAACAGCCTTTGGAGATCCGATTAACCTTGTGATCATCGGGGATTTTAAGGACATCGCAGCCGCCTTCGCACGCCGGGGCTGGCTGCCGGCCGAGGAAACCTATTCGACGGCCGTGTGGAAAACGATAAAATCGTTTTTATTCGGTTCGCGGTATCGGTATTCACCGGTGAGTCCACTTTATTTTTTCGGCCGACACCAGGATTTTGCCCGTCAGAAGCCCCGCCACGATATCCATGAGCGCAACCATCTGCGCCTCTGGTACAGCTCATATCGATACCAAGGCAAACCGGTCTTTGTGGGGCAGATAAGCCGGGATATTGGTGTCCGTTTTACCACGAAAACCTGGCCGCCGGTCACCCACAAGATCGATCCGGACATCGACGAGGCGCGTCATTCGCTGGTTGAGGACCTCATATTTTCACAGATGCTCTCCAAAGTCGGCTGGGTAAAGGGTGTGGGGCTCGCCAGACCGTCCAAACCCAGGGCTAATCTGACAGGCGATCCGTACTTCACAGATGGGTACCGCACAGTGATGATCCTCGAACAGGGCCCAATCGCTTTGAATCAGATCAAAGAACTGGGCCCGGAACAATCCAGGATCTTCCAACTGAATTCCGAAAGAAACGAATGAGCGAATATCAAACGGTACATTGATGAGGTTTCAATGAAGAGACAAATAACAATCTTTTTAGCCGCCTGTTTTATTGCGAGCGGACTTTTCAACGCCTTCCCGGACGTTCTTCAAGCCGAAGAAGTATTTATCACCATCGGCGGCGGAGATGTCTCCGGAGTTTATTTTCCCACCGGATTGGCCATCGCAAAAATGATAAATGACAGGCGATCCGAATACCATATCCGGGCCACGGTTGAAGCCACAATGGGATCGACGTATAACCTGAATGCGATCATGGCCGGGTATATGGAATTCGGCCTGGCACAATCCGACACTCACTATCAGGCGGTGACGGGACTTGTCAACTGGGCGAAGAAGGGCCCCCAGAAGGAACTGCGGTCCGTATTCAGCCTCCACAATGAACCGCTGACCCTGGTGGCAGCGGAGGATGCAGGCATACAAAGCATTGCCGACCTGAGGGGCAAAAGGGTCAGTTTAGGGAACCCCGGCTTCACTCAGCACCGGATCGTCGTCGATGCCTTAAAAGCAGCCGGTCTCGACCCAAAAAGGGATATTTCCCCTCAGGAAGTTTTTGCCTCTGAAGCGCCCGCCATGCTCGAGGACAATCGCATCGATGCTTATTTTTTCACGGTTGGACATCCCAGCGAGACCATTCGAAGGTCCCTATCTACCAAACGCAAGGCCCGCCTTATCCCAATTTCCGGCCCGGAAATTGACAAACTGCTGGCTGCTAAGAGTTATTATATCAAGACCATCATTGAAATGCAGCGGCTCTATCCTGACCTGAAAGGACCGCTGGCCGACGTGGACACTTTCGGCGTTGTAGCCACCCTGTGCACTTCCTCCCGGGTCCCGGAGGAAGTGGTTTACGTCTTAACGAAAGTCGTATTCGAAAATCTAGATGAATTTAGGCAGCAGCACCCCGCCCTTGCCGGTTTGACAAAGGAAGGCATGCTCGAGGGGCTTTCGGCACCACTTCATCCCGGTGCAATAAAATATTTCAGGCAAGTCGGGCTGATGCAATAGTCCGGATAGCCGTCCGCGATACCGAAGGGCATCAGCCTGCTTTTGTGACCGGCGGTCAGGGGCTGTTGGTGGGCCCATAAGACCGCAAAGGCGATGACATCGCCGTGGGTTACCGCCGCGATTTGCCGGCCGGCATATTGCCGGCGGGCACGCAGCAGGGGGCTGCTGAAGATCGCCGCCAGTCGGCTGGCGTTCAGCGTCTCTGCCGCCTTGACAGCCTGATAATTGCCTTTGTCCGACAGGCGGAATCCGGAGAGACGGCCATAGAAAATGCTATCCGGATTGTAGACCTCGCCGTGGCGCACGAATGATATTACTGTTGGCATTGCGTTTTTTATTCCGTTCCCCGCAGACGGGGCAATTTTGCATCTGCAGCGGCTTTTCCAATCCGCTTTTTTCCAGCAGCGCTTCATCCTGTAATAATTCCAGCGTAGGCCCATCCGCGGTGACCCTGCCTGCGTAGATCACAATGGTTCGCTCGCAGACATCGACGGCCATGTCCAGGTCATGGGTTGCCAGCACTTTGGTGTGCTCAAAGGTGTTCAGCAGCTTGATCAGCCGGCGCCGGGACTTCGGATCCAGATCGGATGTGGGTTCATCCATTACCAGAATGTTGGGGGACATCGAGAGCACCGAGGCAATGGCGACCGCTTTTTTCTCACCTCCGGACAGCTTATACGGCGGCCGATTCCTCAAATGCGCAACCCCGACCGTTTCAAGCGCCTGCATGACACAGGTTTCGACCTCATCCGGAGGCAGCCCCAGATTCAGCGGCCCGAAGGCGACGTCGTCAAAGACCGTGGGCATAAACAGTTGATCATCCGGATCCTGAAATACCATGCCCACCGTTCGCCGCACCGTCTTGATATTTTTGCGCGTCAATGGATAGTCGCCGATTCTCACCTCCCCCCGGGTGGGCATAAGATAACCGTTTAAATGCTGTAAAAGCGTTGATTTGCCGGCACCATTGGCCCCGACAATTGCCACTGATTCACCATGGGTGATGCGAAAAGAGATCCCCCTGATGCCCTCGGTGCCGTCGGGGTAAGTAAAGTGCAGATCCGATGCTTCGACAATATGATGACTCATCGCATAAGCTCCGTCATTGCCCTGCCGATCAAGACTGGCAGATTATAAAATCGCATCAAGAAAAAAATAGCCGACCACCCGAAGATAAACCCGATCTCCCGGGGGCCGAATCTCAGCGGACGCATAATCCGGATCTGACCTTCAAAACCACGGCAGCTCATTGCCAGATAAATGCGCTGGGCGCGATCCAGCGTCCGCAGCAACAGTTGGCCCGCAAGGGAGCCGTAGGATTTGATTCCGGTTCCTTCGCCGCCAAATGACCGCAGCGCCCGGGCTCGAAATATTCGAGCCGCCTCATCAACCAGAACAAACATATAGCGGTGTAAAAACAGGAGCTGAACCACAAAAACTTTGGGCGCGCCCAGCTTTTCAAGGGCCATGCAGACAGCATTGAAACCGGTGACGGCAATCAGCGTCAGGGCGACGCCGACCGTCAGGACAAACCGGATCAGGATGGACGCAAAAGATACCCACCCTCCGGATACCTCTATGCCGGCCAGTCGGATCATGATATCACGGTCCAGCAGTGGATTAAAAATACCCAGCAGGATGGCAAAGGGTGAAACCAGGACCAGTTTTTTCAACAGATAGGCCGGCGGCACATTGCCGATGGCACATAAAACAACCGGATAGATAAAAAAGGGGATGAGGGCTGAAATTTCATATTTGCCAAAGGATACGACGATAACGATAAACACAAGGGTGGTCAGCAGTTTGGCGCGCGGGTCCAGCTGATGGACAGGTGTCTGCTGGGAGGAAAGCGTGTCCATGTAGCCGATGTCAAAAAAGTGTCGATCGATGGCAGCCATATCAATATCCAAAACCGGGACGTCCATGTTGGCGAGTGTTGCCGGTGGGTGGGATGATCTTCAATGTCACCCGGTGTAAAAATCTCAACCGATTCCGTTTATGTTTTGCGCTTGCGGCGCTTGAGCGCAAATCCGATCGAAAGCGCCAGGATCAGCGTGATCGCTCCACCGACCAGGCCGGCTACAGTTGTTCCCCCGTCAGCAACCGGCCAGGCGTCAGACGTCTCAACCGGCAGGTTGGCGCTTGGAGCTTTAAAATTGTAACCCGGCAGCAAGGCCGTTTTTCCCTGGACTTTTTCCAGGGAGGTATGAATCCCTTTGCCAGGCCCTTCCAACTCTTCGGTTCCGGCCGCTTTGAAGATGGACCATTCCAATCCGTCCGGCCGGGTGGAAGCAAACCAACTCAATACCCCGCCGATCGCAACCGTCGCCACCAGCAGTCCGATAAGCACTGTTCGAAAAGAGCGATTCCCGACGGCGGCATCTCGAGGCAACGAATGAATCATTTCCGGACGCGCTTTCCAGACAAAAAATACCACAGCCGCGGTCGCCAGTCCCTCGACGAAACCGATGGCCAGATGAATGGGCTGCATAAACAGGATAAACGTGCCGAGGGGCAGCATCGATATGCCGGATAAAACGGTTTGAATGACAACGCTAAACGCCCCCAGCTGAAGCGCGACAATGGCCGCAAGGATGGCTGCCACCATCAGACGACCGTCACTCGGACGGTTGGCGACAATCGGTTTGTAGACGAGCGGATAGGCAACGAAACACGGGTAAAAACCCATATTAAATATATTGCACCCCAGCGCCAGCAGACCGCCGTCAGCAAAAAACAGGGCCTGAACAAACAGCACGGAAGCCATGGTGAGAAAGGCCGCAGAGGGTCCGAGCAGAATGGCCAGGATCATCCCTCCGCCAAGATGGCCGCTGGAACCGGTGCCGGGAATTGTAAAATTAATCATCTGGGCTGCAAAAATAAATGCCCCCACCACGCCCATCAAGGGTATTTTGCGATCATCCAGATCGTCTTTGAGCTTTTTAGAACAGTACCCGATCAGGCCTGCAGATGCTGCCCACATGGTACCACCCACCGCGGGTGAGATTAAGGCATCGGCCATATGCATCGTCAAATTCCTTCCATAATCAGCTCATCCTACCGGCAAATCAGCCCTTTCGCTCATCAGTCCCAAAAAACACCACTCAGGGATGGTCGTCAAACCATTCAATGGCCTTCTTGTGGGATTTTGCGGTCTGAGCCTTTTTTATATGGATGACAGGCTCCGGTTATCCTGTCAAGCGTTGTTGAGGGTTAATTAGAAAAATACGGTGCTACATGTCAAGCTAAAACCCTAGTTTATAAGGCTTGATTTATCAGAAAGGGGCGGGTAATAGCGCGTGCCCGGCACATACAACGCAGAGCCCGACAACGCGATTTATCGGCATGCGTCAGCATTTCGGATCAGGATGACTGCTTGAAAATCGTTAGGGCCAATTTTCCTAAAACGAGTACCAGCAGTATTCCCACCACCGGAACAATGATGGTTTCCGGAGGGCATAAGCCAACGGTATCTATGGGGAAAAAGGCAGATAATTCTACTATGTTGTTGGAAGCCATATGAATATACCCTGGCGTTTAATTGCGGCGGCCTCCCATTTTGCGCCAGCCTTCATCAGTGAAGCGCTTTTCTCTGGTCAGCCCCCATTCTTTCATAGCCTCATAATAAGCACGAATATCGGTTTTGGCCAGCTTTTGAATTTCATCGCGCTCCCGGTTGCGCCGCTCGGTATCATCGGGCGTAATGCCGACCCAGGTGACATAACCTGCATCAAACACCCAATCGGCGGTCAGTTCTTGCGCAGAAACACCCATGGAGCCTGCATACTGACGCACCACGTCCATGTTTAGCTCCAGCACCCAGCCGTTGTCCCATACCCGGCTGCCAACCTCGGTATTCAAATCCTGGCTGCACCGGGGGCAATACACCTCTTCGACGGCGGTTTCGTTTAGCACGCATTTCCCAAAAAAGATTTCGGCGGTATTTTGATCACAGGTGCATGGCACTTTATAGCTCTGACACATGTTCAGTCTCCTCAGATTAAGGGTTGCCCGGTTCGCTCGTTATTCAACTCGCCGGTTAACAGCATGGCTTCATTTTACCGAACAAAGTACATCTTGAGCACTGATAAGTCCTTGATCTAAGTCAAAACCATTAAAAAGCTGTAAAACCTATCTCAAAAATAGTAGATTGCGTTCAAAGGGCCCCGCTCAAAACCAGCGGGATCGTTTGGTTTAAAAGCTGTGCGCATATGGTTTTATTCAAGGTGTCAGGTGTCAGAGGGGGATCCGACATACAGAGCTGAAGATGCCTCATTACTTTCTGTCTTCTGTCATCTGTTCTCAGTTATCTGGACACTGACACCTGAAACCTGACACCTGAAACCATAGTAATGTTGCTGTTTAAAGAACTCAACTTAACTAAAACATACAACACGCCATTTATAATATTTGTATGAGACACAACCCTAGATGCCATCAACCTTAATAATGACCAGTGTAATGTCGTCTTCCGATTTTTGTCCCCGGGTAAATTGATTCAGTTCGGTATAAACGGCGTTTAAAATATCACCCGATCCGGCCCCGGCATTTTCCCGAAGGATATTGCGAAACCGCTCTTTGCCGAACATATCGCCCTGGCTGTTGACCGCCTCCCAGATCCCGTCAGTCCCGATGGCAATAATCTGGCCGTTGGCCAGCCCGCTGATGTAATTCTCCTGGTAGTCAAAGTTTTCCTGCACCCCCAGGGCCACACCGTTGCCTTTCAGCTCGGTAAATTCGTCCCGCCCGGGGTCATAAATAATGGCGGGATCATGGCCGGCCCTGACCCACTCCAGACGGTCTTTATCGGGATCGATGGTCAGGTAAAATAGGGTCATAAATCGGCCCGTTTCCAGTACATCCCGCGTCAAATGACGGTTCATGGCCGTGATGATTTCTGCAATGCTTCCGGGCTGAGAGGCGCGCATCCGTAAAAAGGCCCGGGCAGTGGTCATCAGCAGGGCCGAATCGACACCATGACCGGAAATGTCTCCCACCACGACACTAAAGGGCCCCTTTTTGGTATCACGCCGCCAGAGAAAATCGAAGTAATCGCCTCCGATCTCGTCGCAGGAGACGTTTTTGCCGGCGATGTCAAGGCCCTGAACCACCGGTTTGTCCTGGGGCAGCAGGCTTTTCTGGACTTCACCGGCCAGGGCCAGGGCTTTTTTGTGCTCGGTCATGTCGGTCACAAATGCCATGTTGCCGATAACATCGCCCCTGTCGTCTCTGAGGGTGCTTCCGTGAATCAGAATCGGAACCTGCCGGCCGTTCCTGGCTATCAGGGTGCCTTCTAATTTTCGGTATTCCCGGGCCAGGATGGTGATCCGGTTGCTTTGCATAAATTGTTTGAATTCTTCCGACGCCAGATCCAGGGGGGTCTTGCCGATGATTTCTTCCCGGGAGTATCCCAGCAATTTGCAATAGGCTTCATTGACATCCACAATACACAGGTTCTCATCCATCAGGAGAAAGCCCTCGCCGGCAGTTTCGACAATTCGTCGAAATTTTTCTTCACTCTTGCGCAGTTTTTCTTCCGCCAGTTTGCGCGCGGTGATGTCCACCAAAATGCCCTGATTGTGGGTTTTATTGCCATGCGCGTCCCTGACGACTGATGTCCGGTCTTCCACCCAGCGCACATCGCCGCTTTTGGTCACAACCCGATAGATTTGGGTGTACTCTTCCACATCCTTTTCAGCATAAAAATTGATTTCTTCACGCAGTTTATCTATATCCTCCGGATAGACAATGTCGCGAAAACTAATTTTTTCGCTCATAAATTCTTCTGCCGTATACCCCATCTGGCGGATGTTGTCAGAAACGTAAACCAGCCGCGGTTTATCACCGGCTATGCGCCGAAACAGGATAGCCGGGCTGTTGTCGATAATTACTTCGGCCATGCGCAGGGTCTCTTCGGTCTGATCCCGGTCAAGACATTCGCGCTCGAGGGCCCGGGTGCGTTCCTCAAAGCGGGCCCGTAAATCCTTAAGCTCCTTGATTAGCTCATCGTTTGTTTTTTCCAGATCTGATTTCATGGTGCCAATCCCCACTCCGATTCCGCCGACAGCGGAAACCAAAAAGGATTAATCACGAAAACACGAAAATTGGAAAGCACGAAATTTTGTTTTTCTTTCGTGTTTTCGTTATTTCGTGCTTTCGTGATGAAAGGTTCTTATTAAATGCAAAGCAATTCCATCTGTCGCCATTCGACACTTGCCGGCCTCAGGAAGAATTGTCATTATTTATTTAATATGTGCGTGGCACTGCCCAAAAAGAGCTCCGCTGCTTCACCTTCGGTCTCGGAAAGCGTGGGGTGGGGATGAATGCTCAGCGCCATGTCTTCGGCCAGTGCCCCCATCTCTATGGCCAGCACACCTTCTGAAATCAATCCCTCCGTATCGCGACCGGCGATCCCCACCCCGAGAATCCGCCCGGAATCCGGATCGACAATTATTTTGGTCAAACCTTCCGGAGCACCCAGGGTGGTTGCCCGGCCGGAAAATTTCCACGGAAATCGCTGTACTTTTACAGATCGGTTTTCCCTGCGGGCCTGCTCTTCGGTTATTCCGCACCATGCAATCTGGGGATCGGTATAAACCACTGCCGGAATGGCCTGGACATCAAAAGCCGACGGTTCGCCAGCGATGACTTCCGCCGCCACCTTGCCTTCCCGGGTGGCTTTGTGGGCCAGCATCATACCGCCGACGACGTCGCCGACGGCAAAAATGCGTTCGTCTGCGGTCCGCTGCCGGTCATCCACGATGACAAACCCCCTTTGATCCAGTTCAATTCCGGTGTTTTCCAGCCCGATATCTCCGGAAACCGGCTTGCGGCCGATAGCTACCAGTACCCGGTCAAATGTCTGCTGCGGTTCATCGATGTCACCTTCGAGGGTAACATCGACTCCGTTTTCCTTTTCCGCCATTGAAACGACTTTGGTTTTGAGGTGAATGCTGTCAAATATCTGATTCAGTTTCCGGCGCAGCGGCTCCACCAGATCCTGATCAACTCCGGCCAGCAATCGGTCTTCGAGCTCCACCAGACTGACCCGGCTTCCCAGGGAAGCGTAGACGGTCCCAAGCTCCAACCCCACATAGCCGCCACCGAGAACCAAAAGCTTTTCGGGCACATCCGCCAGGGCCAGCGCGCCGGTGGAACTCATTATCCGGCCGCCGGCTTTAAAAGTGGTACCCGGAAACGGTATGGGCCTGGAGCCCGTTGCCAGGATGGCATGACGGAATTTAATGTGGCTGACGTCGGCGTCATGAATCCGCGCCGTATCAGAGCTTTCAAATTCCACCCGGCCTTTTATCAGTTGAACACCTCTGCGGTTATTCAAACTGACCAGGCCGTTGGCCATCTGATCGATGACCTTGCCTTTCCAGGCCCGCAAGCCCTCCAGATCAATGCGCGGCTTTTCGAAAGTCACTCCCATGGGCCCGGCCTTGGCGGCATCGAAAATGAGCTCTGAAAGATAGAGAAAGGTTTTGGAGGGAATGCACCCTTTATAAAGGCATACGCCCCCGGGCCGCGTCCCGGGGTCAACCATGGTAACATCCAGGCCCAGGTCCGCCGCCCTGAAGGCCGCGGCATACCCGCCCGGCCCACTGCCGACCACAAGGACCTCCGCTTCCTGCGTTAACTCTCCCATAACCATCGTTCAATCTCCAAATTAAATTATTTTCTATGGTTCGTGGTCACGACCTCTGGTTCATGCTTTTAACAAATAATAGTTGGTGTCAGGTGTTCCGCCGGAGGTGGGTCAGGTGTCAGTTTCTGAATTGTCAGCCCTGACACCTGAAACCTTTAACTTAACAGCAGCCTGTAACCAGTGACAAGAGACTAGTAGCCAGTGACCAGCGACCAGTATCCAGAAACCAGTTTATATCATTGAAATAAGCAGTTCATCCGGATCCTCCAGGGTGTCGATCAGGACCCTGAGAAAGCGGATGGCATCAGCGCCATCCAGAACCCGATGGTCGATGCAAAGTGCAACCGGCATTATTAAACGGGGGACAATCACGAAATTGCCCTTTTCTTTTTCCCGGACCACCGGTTGCAGTCGCGCCTGGCCCACCCCCAAAATGGCAACTTCCGGATAATTGATAATAGGGGCAAAAAATCCACCCCCCATGGCCCCCGCGTTGGTGATCGTAAAGGTGCCGCCCTGCATTTCTGCCACCGTAGTTTTTCGCGCTCTGGTTCTTTGGACCAGATCGTTCAGCTCGACTGCCAGCTCTTTGATGCTCTTGCGGTCCACGTCGCGGACCACCGGAACAATCAGGCCGCTGTCGGTGTTGACCGCCACACCGATATTATAATAGTGCTTGATGATGATCTCAGAACGGGCCGTGTCCAGGGTAGCGTTAAAATTAGGATAGGTTTTCAGGGCCGTTGCAATGGCTTTGAGCGCAAAAACCGTGAGTGTCAATTTGCCGCCGATACCTTCAATCTCAGCTTTGTGTTTCTGCCGAAAGGCTTCCAGCTTCGTGACGTCCACCACATCCTGGCTGTTGACATGCGGTATTTGGGACCAGGCCAGAGACATCTGCCTGGCGGTCGCCCTGCGGATGGAACGAAACGGAAGGCGTTCCACCGAACCCCACTTCGTAAAATCCGGCAATTCGGTATCTACTGCCACTGCCGGGCTGGCTTCAGCCGGCTGCCCGGGAGCGGCCGATGTGTCTTCGGGCCCCTCTGACCCTTGCGCCGAAAACCCACGCACATCTTCGGCCGTCACCAATCCCGCCGGTCCGGTCGGCGTGACCAGGTGCAGATCAACTTCCAGCTCCCGTGCCAGGCGCCGGGTTGCCGGTGAAGCCGGGACCGGTCCGGTTCCGGTCGCAGCGGCGGGTTGGGGAACAGCCGATGCATCTGGGGCAGGAGGAGCCGGTCCATCGGTCTGTTTGATCGCTTCAACCGTCTGCACCTCATCGCCGCCGGAGAAGGTCATCATGACATCACCGACGTTAACGACATCTCCCGGTTTGACAAATATTTCCTGAACGCTGCCGGTATAAGGAGAAGGGATTTCTACTGCGGCCTTGTCGGTTTCAACCTCCAGAATGATATCACCTTCTTTTACCTCCTGGGCGACGGTCACCGGGACAGATAGGACTTCGCCTTCATGGATACCTTCTCCCAGATCAGGCAGTTTAAACGATCGGGGCATAATTCCTCCCTCCAATTGAATGACGATTGACGAAGGTCGAATGACGAATTGTGGAGCCGCTTCGCTTCGTCACTTTTGAATAGATAGAATTCCTTAATTATTCATTCGTCATTAGACATTCAGCACTTTGTCGGCGGCCCTCAAGATACGCTGAGCATCCGGCAAATAGGCTTTTTCGCGGCTGAACAACGGCATGATGATATCAAAGCCGGTCACACGTTCAATCGGGACTTCCAGGTAATAAAACGCCTTTTCCATTAAGCGGGTTATAATTTCAGCCGCGGGTCCGAAGCTGCGGGGCGCCTCATGAATAACCACCGCCCGGCCGGTTTTTAGAACGGATTGAACAAACAACTCGTCATCCAGCGGTGAGATGGTCAGCAGATCAATAACTTCTGCCTCCACCCCTGATTTTTCTTTCAGCGATGCAGCTGCCTCCAGGGTCGGGCGCATCATGGCACCATAGGATATCATGGTTAGGTCCTTGCCCTCGCGCACGATCTGGGATTTGCCGATAGCCATGACTTCTTCTTTTTCAGGGACTTCCTCGCGAAAAGCGCGGTAAATCGCTTTGGGTTCATAAAAAATTACCGGGTCGGGGTCACGGATGGCAGCGACCAGCAAAGCCCGTGCATTTCGGGGACTCGATGGTATCACCATCTTCAGGCCCGGGGTGTGGGCCCAATATACTTCCCGGCTTTCGGAGTGGTGTTCGAGCGCCCTGACACCGCCCCCATACGGGGTCCGCATGACCATCGGCACGTTATATCGGCCCTGGGATCGCCAGCGCAGCCGGGCCGCATGATTTTCAATCTGGTGGAAATTTTGATAGCTGAACCCCGAAAACTGAATTTCAAAGACCGGCTTTAGGCCATAGACTGCCATCCCGATGGCCATGCCCACAATGGCATTTTCCGCCAGGGGCGTATCGAGCACCCGCTCTTCGCCGAATTGATCGATGAGCGCATCGGTTACCCGGAAGACGCCCCCGTCAACTCCGACATCCTCTCCAAGGATGATGACACTGTCGTCTTTCTGCATTTCTTGTCGCAGCGCCAGGTTGAGGGCTTGAACCATTGTCATCTTAGCCATGGCCTTCCTCCTTCCCCGGCGCTGCAATTTCCCTGCTAAACGCCTCTTTCTGCTCTTGCAGGTATGGCGGCATTTCAGCATAGGCGTGTTTAAACATATCGATGGGATCTCCCAGGGTTTTCATTTGCTCTTCGGCATGATCAATGGCCGACTGAATTTCTTGCGCTACCTCGGAATCCAGGCCGGCAATTTTATCTTCTGAAATGACTCCCTTATCTATCAGGTATTTCTGAAACCTCGCGAGCGGATCCCGTTTTTTCCACTGCTCGACTTCTTCTTCGGTACGATAGCGCTTGGGATCATCAGCCGTGGTGTGGACCGCCATACGATAGGTCACACACTCGATCAAAGTGGGTCCGCCCCCGGATCTCGCCCTGTCAACCGCTTCCCGGGCGGCCGTGTATACCGCTAAAATATCATTGCCATCCACCTGGATACCCGGCATGCCGTAAGCCAACGCCTTTTGGGCCAGTGTTTTGGAACGGGTCTGTTTCGAACGCGGTAAAGAAATCGCCCAGTGGTTATTCTGGCAAACAAAGATTGCCGGCGCCTGAAACACGCCGGCGAAATTAAGCCCTTCGTGAAAGTCGCCCTCCGAGGTCGCGCCATCACCGAAAAAGGCCATGGCGACATCGTCGGTCTGGCGATATCTGGCCGCCCATCCCAAACCCACGGCATGAATAATCTGGGACCCGACAGGCACGGATATGGGAAGGTCGTTACTGGCCTTCGGTATGTCTACGCCTTCGTTGAATCCATTATTGTAGAGAATAACACTTTCAAGCGATCGGCCCCGCCAGATTTCTGCAGCTGTTTCGCGGAAGGCCGGAACAAACCAGTCCGCAGGGCGAAGCACGGCAGCGGCCCCTAATTGAGAGGCTTCCTGGCCGCTTATCGGCGGGAATGTCCCGATTCGGCCCTGGCGTTGGAGATTGAGCAATCTCTCATCAAATTTTCTAGCCAGGTGCATGGTGCGATACAGCCTGAGCAGGAGATCATCCGGGATATCGGGCTCCAGGGCACGATCCAGTTCACCCGCTTCATTCAAAATAGATAGATATTCTATTTTATCAGGAATACTAATTTCTCTCCTCGGCATATCATTAACTCCTCTCCACGCCCGGCAGTTTCACGAGTAAATAGGTCCCACGCATTGATTCTAAACAAAATTAATATGTTACTATTTTTTATTTAGTCAAGGTGAATATCAATAACTATTTGAGCGGTCGGAGAGTTTTTTTAAGTTAACCGCTGGATGAATAATCGCCCGCGAAACCCGCGCAAACTCATGGATAAAGGTTCGTAGCAAAAGCAATATAATGGCACCGGAATTTAACGGGCAGAGGGCGAGAAAGAAGGGAAAAGATTTATAGCGGTTGTCAAAAAAACGCTCCGTTATTCGAACGTTTTTTTTCTACAACCCCTTATACCAGCCTTTGGTATTTCGGAACTTATTTTTGAAAAGCGGTATAAATAAGCAAAAACGAGGGGCGCTTAGAATCAGGGATAGGAAGCCCTTTTTATCAGATTCAATCCACCAGACATGCATAACGGCCTCGAATCATCCATCAAGGCATTACTCTACGATTTCCAGTACAACACGCTTTCTTTCCTTGGCGGAGGCAGCCCCTAAAATTGTCCTCAGCGATTTGGCTGTGCGTCCCTGTTTTCCGATAATTTTGCCCAGATCGTCTTTGGCAACCTTCAGTTCCAGTACCGTTGACTGGCTGCCCTCTAATGCCGTCACCGTCACCTCTTCTGGCTTGTCTACCAGTGCCCGCGCAATCCGTTCGATCAGTTCTTTCATTGCCGTTCTCCTTGATTAACCCCGGTAAGAGCCTAGAAAAATAAAAGTATCAGAGATTCAATAATTCTGTAAAAAGCACAGAAAGAGCTGTATATATTTTTGTATGGCACGCCCTTTAAGATCATTAAGCCTGACGGTGGATGATATTTATGGCATTAGCGGTTTAAATTTAAATGGATCGGTTTCGTTTGTAAATGGGGTAAACCATGTATTTTATAAAAAGAAACGCCCTAGGCAGTATGTTTTCAGGTTCATACGCTGATCTGAATAGAACCTGTTTCAAAAATGCAGATTGCATTCGAGGGTCCGCCTTGTATTTTCCGGCATTTGTTATATGTTCAAAGGGCTAACTCAGATTCTATTTTAAACAGGAGGAGCAACCATGGATTTTGCGATCCCGGCTGGCTTTGCCGAAGATATAGATAAATTTGAAACATTTATAAAGACCGATATCGTTCCGGACTTACCCGACTGGAGCGATAAACGGGAGTTACCCCGCACTTTTTTCCATAAAATGGGAAAACAGGGCTGGTATGGTTTGAAGTTTGACAACGGAAGCCTGATACGGGGATCAGCTTTAAAAGAGTCGTTAATTGCGGAAAAATTGGCCGGAATATCGCCGGGTGCCGCCATCGCCGCCCTGGCACATATTGATTTAGGACTTATGGGTCTCTTCCTGTTCGGCTCAAAGGATCTTCAGCAAAAGCACGGGCCTTCGGCGGTTGAAGGCAAGACCGTGATGTGCCTGGGAAACACTGAAAATATTGCCGGCAGCGATGTCGCCGGTATCGCTATGACCGCAGAAAAGATCGATGACGGCTGGAAACTAAACGGAACCAAAGCATATGTCACCAACGGATTGATTGCCGATTGGGGCGTTATCACCGCCGTTTCCGATCCCGGGGCTGAGAGAAAGAAACGGTTATCCATGTATCTGGTCGATCTAAACGCCGCCGGCATCCGCAGGAAGAAATTGAACAAGCAAGTGTGGATACCATCGGATTTGACACGGTTAAGCTTTAGCGATGTCTTTGTTCCGGATGATCACCTCCTGGGAACCCGGGGTCGGGGTCTGAATCAGGTCCTGGAAGTGTTTACCAACAGCCGGGTCCCCATTGCCGCCCTTACCCTGGGCAGTGCCGCCGGAGCGTTTGACCTGGCTGTTAACCATATGCACAAGCGTAAAATTTTCGGGGAAAACATTCTGAGCTTTCAGGCAAAGGCATTTGAACTATCTGATTTTTATGCAAAATTGGAGTCTGTGCGCCTTATGCTCTACAAGGCCTGCTGGCTCCTGGACCGCGGAGAAGATTTTCGGCAGGCAAGTTCGCTGGCAAAATATCTGAGCGTTGAGGTGGCCAGGGAAGTGACCCTCTGGGCGGCCGATATTTTCGGTGCCGCATCCGTTATCGGCGAGCATCCCGTCCATAAATATCCCATGGATGTCTGGGGATCATCACTGGGGGAAGGCACCCAGGATGTGCAAAAATTAATAATATTTCGGGAGCTAATGAAGCGCTTAAGCCCAAAGGGCATAGCGCATGGCGTATAGCGTTCAAGACGGATATTCAGAGAGTTCCAACGCTCTGCCCTAAACGATTTGCCCTTTGCAAAAGTATTCAGTCCAATGCCTACCGTCTAATGTTGCGCGCTAGGGGGTTAAAACAATCTTCCCGAAATGGCTGCCCTCTTGCATCATTTTATAAGCGTCACATCCCTCGCCCAGCGGCATGACCTGATGAATAACCGGCTTGATTTTACCGGACCACAACAAATCGATCAGGTCATGAAAATCCTGATGGGATCCCATGGTACTGCCGATCAGGCTGATCTGTTTGCCGAAAATAAAGCGGATGTCGATCTCAGCCTGAGGGCCGCTGGTGTTTCCAACTATCACGATCCGCCCGCCCCGGGCGACAGCCTGCATGCTTTTGGCAAGGGTGGCTTTGCCGACATTATCCACCACTACATCCACCCCCCGTCTGGATGTAAGTTTAAAAATCTCTTTGCCCCAGTCGACCTGGGATCGATCCAGGACAACATCGGCCCCCAGTTGCCGGGCCCGGGTTGATTTTTCAGGATTGCTGGCCACGACATAAACGGTTGCCCCCGCCAGTTTGGCAATCTGAATCGCGATGCTGTTGACCCCTCCACCGGCGCCAACGACCAGAACCGATTCCCCGGCACGCAGTCCGGCCTGATGTATCAGCATGCGCCAGGCGGTGAGGCCTACCAGTAACGGCGCCGCGGCTTCCGGAAAATCAATATCATCGGGCATGGCGGCCAGATTGCCTGCCGGTATGGCCAAATACTCGGCCGCACCTCCGCGCCGGTGTTCCCCCAGTATATGGTAGCCCGGGCTGACACTATCTTCGCCGCTGCGGGTATATTCGTCTTCGAACACGTTGACACCGGGATCAACGACGACCCTTTGGCCCACCTGCCAGCCGGAGACGTTTTCACCGAGCGCTGCAATTTCACCGGCGACATCTGCCCCGCACCAGTGCGGCATCTCCAGTTTTAAACCCGGCCATCCTCTGCGAACCCAGATATCCAAAAAATTAAGTGAACAGGCACGCACACGAATCAACACCTCGCCCGATCCGGGTTCGGGATCAGGCACGTCACCATATTTTACAACATCCAATTCACCATGCTTGTCAAAGTATAAAGCCTTCATATGTATACATCTCCAATGGATTGACTATTGTCTATTGACAATTGAATATTAAGGAATTCTGCCCGTCGAGAGCCTCAGGGTCGAACGATCGATTCTAGACCTTTGAATCGATGGAGCAAGTCGACTTCCACCAATCGTCAATAGTCAATTGTCATTATTCATTCCTAGATCGCGTCCCCATCAAAGGCCTCCACCCAGGTTTCGATCAACTTATCGGTTCGGTTTTTAAGTCGCCTGGCAATAATATCGCCCATTTTTTTCATAACCACATAGCCCAGATAATGATCCTCGGCGAACAGTGATAGGAGATCGCCGGCAGCCAGCGCAATCACCCTGCTGGTTTCTTTACAGCGGGCAGTGACGGTTCGTCGCTTGGGTCCGACCAGGGATGCCCACCCAAATATCTGGCCCGGTAAGACCGTATCGATGACGATTGATTTCTCCTGGTCTAACATGCTGGCCTGAATGGCTTCCTCGTATTCGATTTCGGTCTTCAATACCTTATCTTTAAAAACAATGCTTAAATCAACTTGACCTTCCACGAGTCCATAGAGATGACTGGCCGGCTCATCAAAATGAAAGATAACATCATCGGGGCCAAATTCGAATAATTCACCTTTGCGCTCAATGATCTCCAATGTTTCCGGCAGCACATCGCTGAAAAATTTAAATCCCGCTAAAATAGTTGCTCCCATCTTGCTGACCTCCGTTTTATGAGGTTCTGGGTTTGGGGTTCCGGGTTCAGGTTTAAGACAAAAGCGAATCGCAGAACCGCAGAATTTTGAACCCTTATTATTATTCCAACATCGACTCTCTGTTTTCCTCTTTGGAAGGTTCTACCGAAGAATTGTTCATCATAATTCGAGCACAGGCATTCCAGCGCAAAATGGCGTCAGCGTTCCCAGCCAGGCGTTTATCAATAGCGTTTTCGTATGCTTCCATGGCCTGGCGAAGCCAGTCGTAGGCCAAATGTCCGGAACCGGGTCCTCCCCGGTCAAGATGGGTCTTGGCACGACGTTCGCAGATTATCCCACGATAGTAGATCCGGCGGTATTCATCCTTCAGTCGAGGCAAGAGATCACGCGCCTTGGTAAATGATGCGCCAAGATCACGCCGAAATTGATCTGTCAGCGACAGCAGAAGAGTTATTATTGCTTGCTGATTGTCCGGCTCAGCTTCTAAAATATCCAGGCATATGCTCTCCGCCTCGACGGGTTCGTTCAAAAATCGGTAACAATTGGCTTTTTCGAGGGCCGCAGGAATGGCTTCTTTGGATAGTGGTTTGAGTTTGAACATAATGATCTCCTGCAAATGGTGTTTTGTGTTTAGCTTTCAGCTTTGGGCGGTGAATTACCAAACAATGAATACCAAACACTAAATACGTTCGCAGTCAGATGCAAGTATAAATGGAGTCTTTTTTTCGAAAAGCTTTATTTTAGCCAACTATTGCTTCTTCTTCAGCACCCGTTTAATTTGTCCCAGACATTTGGTAATCGGTATGCCCTTGGGGCAGACATCCGTGCACCACCACATGGTTTTGCAGCCCCAGATCCCATCTTCACGATCGATTTTTTCCAGTCTATCGTCGGTGGCCGTGTCGCGGGAATCAAAAATATATCGGAAGGCTCGCAACAGAGCAGCCGGCCCGGCATAATCCGGGTTGGTCCGTGTAATCGGACACGACGAAGTACAGGAGGCACACAGGATACAGCGCAAAGCAGGCTCAAAAAATGCCTGGGTTTTGCTGTCCTGCAGCCGTTCTTTTTGCGGTGGTTTTTGATCGGAAATCAAATACGGTCGAACGGAGCGGTGTTTGTCAAAAAATGGTTTCAAATCAACAACCAGATCTTTGATAACGTTAAAAAAGGGCAAAGGCTCGATGACAAAATTGTTGCCGGTCTTAAAATCCCTGACGAGCATCTGGCAGGCCAATTCAACCCGGCTGTTTATGACCAGAGCGTCCGAACCGCATATGCCGTGGGCGCATGAGTAGCGGTAAGCCAGGGTGGGGTCCTGCTCCCATCGGATTTTGTTGAGGCAATCTAAAATTTTGTCAGTCGGTTCGGCATCGATGGTGTATTCTTGATAACGGTTTTCTTTATCAACCGCCGGATCAAAACGGTAAATGATAAAGTTGCAGATCATTTTAATATTTCCTTTCTTTGGGCTGAAACCGGGTTATGGTGACGGGCTTATTAAAAATCCGGGGTCCCTTATCCGTAAGGCGTACAAGAGTGTGCACAAGGTAGGTCTCATCATTGCGCTCTGGATAGTCCTCACGGGAGTGGGCCCCGCGGCTTTCCTGGCGATATAAAGCTCCCATGACAATAACCTCCGCCAGGTCAAGCATATGACCCAGTTCGAGAGCATCCAACAGGTCCCTGTTAAAACAGCTGCCCTTATCCTTCAAAGCTATGTCTTGATAGCGCTCTTTAAGTTCCTTTATTTTTTCCAATGCCTCGGTCATAGACGATTCCATGCGAAATACGGAAACATTGTCCATCATCACTTCCTGCATGCGTCTCATGATGTCGCCGACTTTCTCTTTGCCGTCGGCTTGCATCAAACCGGAAATTCTGGAGGCAGCTGTTTTTCCAAAATCCGTGGCCGGTTTCTGAAAATCAACACTTTGAACAAAACGGTTGATTTCCATACCGGATCTGCGACCAAAAACCAGGGTGTCGAGCAAAGAATTGCAGCCCAGACGATTCGCTCCGTGAACCGATACGCAGGCACACTCGCCGGCGGCAAACAATCCCCCAAAAGGCGCATCTTCTTTGCCAATGGTAACGCGTCCGTCAACATCGGAAGCGATGCCGCCCATCATATAATGGCAGGTCGGCTGGACCGGTATGGGCTCCCGGGTCGCATCAACCCCGGCATAGGTCCGTGCAAAACCGGTTATCTCCGTCAGTTTGCTATTGATGACATCTTTGCCAAGGTGGGTCAGGTCGAGGTGGACGTAATCCTTACCGTCAATACCTTTTCCGGCTCTAATTTCCTCCATGATACAGCGCGAGACCATGTCCCGTGGAGCCAGATCCTTAATGACCGGGGCATAGCGTTCCATGAAACGTTCCCCGTCATTGTTGCGCAATATACCACCTTCGCCCCGGGCGGCCTCGCTGATCAGGATTCCCAATTTATAAATTCCGGTGGGATGAAACTGCACAAATTCCATGTCCTCCAGCGAAGCACCTGCTCTGTAAGCCAGGGCCATGCCGTCACCGGTTGAGGCAAAGGCGTTTGAGGTCGTCTTGAATATTTTCCCAGCACCTCCGGTAGCCAGCAGTACAGCCTTGCTGTAAAAGGTGTGGTATGCACCGGTTGCCAGCTCATAGGCAACGACACCATAGCAACGCCCGTTCTCAACCATCAGGGAAAGCACCTGAAATTCATCATAAAATTGGGTATTTCGTTGCAGGCACTGCTCCCAGAGTGTATCCAGAATAACCCTTCCGGTTCGATCGGCTGCAAAACAGGCTCTTTTGACCGGTGCCTTGCCGAAGCCGCTGGTATGTCCGCCAAAAGCTCGCTGTGCTATCTTGCCTTCATCAGTTCGATTGAAGGGTACGCCCATGTGCTCAAGCTCAAAAACGGTTCGCGGCGCATCCTTGGCCATGATTTCAATGGCATCCTGGTCCCCCAGGTAGTCACTGCCCTTAACCGTATCAAACATGTGCCACTCCCAGTTGTCTTCTTCCTCGTTGGCCAGGGCAGCACCAATCCCCCCCTGGGCGGCACCCGAATGGGAGCGAGTCGCAAACACTTTACTGAGCACCGCAACGCTGGCATTTTCGCCGATTTCAATAGCGGCACGGAGCCCGGCAAGTCCGGCCCCAACAATAATGACGTCAAATTGATGTTCCATACATTACCTCATTATCAAGTGTTAGATGGTTAGCGACATTTTTGAAACAGCTTATAGAAAGGCTCGCCTCCGGCGGACTCGTCCGCCTCAGGAGGATTAAACACTTCGAATGAAAGAAACGGCGGGATCCGAATTAAGGAGTGCAACAATCGCCCCAAAGGCTCTATTTTTAAGCGAAAAGCGTTTTCTGAACAAGAAATCTATAGAGTACCGAAAAGAATATGTAAAGGATTTTTTCCAAACCGCCATAACCCGGGTTATTGATACTTGACAACTTAGGATCAAATATTACAAGTTAGTGTATAAATTGCTTTCGTGACCTGCATATAAATGGATTGCGAGGAAATAATGCCATCAGGGTCTTATATATCCCATCCCCAAATCGCCTTTGAGGAAATAGAGCATACTGCAGACCGGGCATTAATCATTTACGGACGAACCCTGGAGGAGTTGCTTCTCAATGCTGCCCGCGGCTTGAACAGCCTTCTGGGCGCAGACGAAAACCTGCACGCGACGCTGAAAACAAAATCCCTGGAGCTTGATGCTATGGATGCCGAAAGCCTGCTGGTCGAGTGGTTGAGCGAGCTTGCTTACTGGGCCGAAGCCGAGATGCTCGTTTTCAGCAAATTCGATTTGCAAAACGTTTCGCCAACCCATGTCAAGGCATTAATCTACGGCAGCCGGGTCACCCAAATGGAAAAACACATCAAGGCAGTGACCTACCATAATTTGAAAATAATCAAGACGGAAACAGGATTGGCGGCAACCGTCGTTTTTGATGTTTAAGCGATTAAATTTGTAGCGGCTTTAATTCTAACCGTTTGAATCGCGGCTTTTAAAAACAATTTTTGGTTTCAGGTGTCAGTACTTCTGATGCGCGACCCTGACACCTGAAACCTGAAACCTTAATTATTTTATGAGCACATCTGAACAAGCGGCCCTAAGTGCTTCTAAAAAGTATTCCAACTAATTGGAGGTACGCCATGGTCAGCATTAACGATTTTAAGCAAATTGCGGAATACCTTTACGAGGTACCTGCTTCCTATCGGGATGATATGGTGGTACCGGCTCGTTTTTACGCCGATGCGAAACTGCTGGAGGGTGTTAAAGATGACAGGAGTCTGGAGCAACTTGTAAATACCGCCAGCCTGCCAGGAGCAGTTAAATATGCCCTGGCCATGCCGGATATCCACCAGGGATACGGTTTTCCCATCGGCGGTGTTCTGGCAACGGAGCTCCCGGATGGGGTCATATCCCCCGGCGGTGTGGGCTATGACATCAATTGCGGGGTCCGCCTGATTGCAACTCACATGCAACAGGCAGAGATAGCACCCTACCTGGACGATCTGGCCTCCGCCCTTTATGCCAACTGCCCCAGCGGCGTTGGAAAAGGCGGCAGCGTAAAACTCAAATCCGGTGAACTGGATCATTTGTTGGAACATGGTTCAAGGTGGGCATTGAAACGCGGCTTCGCCACCGAATCAGACCTGGAACGCACCGAGGAAAGCGGCTGTTTGCAGGGCGCCGATGCCGCCAAAGTGAGCCCGAGAGCCAAGGAGCGCGGCAGGGGACAGGTAGGCACCCTGGGGGCCGGAAATCATTTTATTGAAATCGATGTTGTCGATGAGGTTTTAGACGATACCATCGCACGGCGGCTCGGGCTTTTTCAGGGGCAGGTTGCCGTCCAGGTTCATTGCGGCTCTCGCGGTCTCGGGCATCAGATCTGCAGTGATTATGTCAAACGTTTTCAGAAATCCATCAACCGTTACGGCTTCGATCTGCCGGACCGGGAACTGGTGTGTGCACCGCTTAGCAGCCCGGAAGGCCAGGATTATCTGATGGCCATGAAAGCTGCGGCAAATTATGCTTTTGCCAACCGCCAGGTCCTTGCCCACCATATACGAAACAGTTTTCAACAGGCGCTGGCCGGCAAGGTAAGCAACCACAACGTTTTCCAGATTTACGACATTGCCCATAATATGGCCAAGGTCGAAACCCATGAGGTCAATGGCCGAATGCTAAAGCTTTGTGTGCATCGTAAAGGCGCCACAAGAGCTTTTGGGCCCGGCTCGCCGGAACTTCCCGCTGTATACCGGGATATCGGTCAACCGGTCCTCGTACCCGGCTCGATGGGCACAGCCAGCTGGGTACTGGCTGGAACCTTGGCCTCGATGACTCAAACCTTCGGTTCGACCTGCCACGGAGCCGGCCGCACAATGAGCCGTAAAAAAGCAAAAAAGTCAATCCATGGGCCGGCTTTGCGCGAACAGCTTGAAAGAAAGGGTATTCATGTGCGGGCCGGCAGCATGTCCGGTCTGGCCGAAGAGGCGCCGGCAGCCTACAAAGACGTCAACCGGGTAGTAGAAGTCGTCCATGGCGCCGGTATCGCAAAAAAGGTCGCCAGGTTGAGGCCGATGGCGGTTATTAAAGGGTAGCCCATTTAAAAAAGGGGGGACAACGTCATGAGAGTACAATTTAAAAGTATATTGTGTGCCACTGATTTTTCGGATTTCTCCAATCAAACAGTCAACTATGGTGTGGCACTGGCCAAAGAGTTTGGTGCCCGGCTGATTGTCTGCCACGTAATTGACCTTTCCTCGGTTGCCATATACGGCGAATTCCAACTGGATCCTGTCGGGCAGCAGAATCGAATAATAGCGGACGCCAATGTGCAGCTTGAAGCACTCACCGGTGATCAGCCGGTGGCATGGGAACCGCTGATTACCGTCGGCAAGCCTGCGGATGAGATATCTAGAGCGGTGGCAGAAAAAGACATCGATCTTGTAATCTCCGCCACCCGCGGTCGCTCCGGTCTCAAACGCTTGATACTGGGTTCGGTCACCGAACGCTTGATGTTTACCCTGCCCTGTCCCCTGTTGGTGTTGCGCAGCCCGGAGCACAAATTTGTAAGTGCCCCTGATCAGAAAATCAAATTGAAAAAAATCCTGGTGGGTTGCGATTTCTCTCCGGATTCCGGCCAGGCGCTCAATCATGCACTGAGTCTGGCCCAGGAATTTCAGGCTGAGTTGCACCTGGTCAATGTGATCGAACCGCCTGCACAGCCAAACTTTCTGAAAGGTGAAACACCTGTCGCTGAAGAAATACAGACGGATTATCGTAATCTTCTCAGCCAGAAGCTCAAAGACATGGTTCCAGAAGAGGCCCGGAATTGGTGTACCCCTCAAACAAGCCTCCGGGAAGGGCAACCTTATGAAGAGCTGGTCAAATATGCTGAGTCCAACGATATCGACATGATCGTGATGGGCGTCAGAGGACACGGTTTGGTTAAAACCCTGTTTCTGGGATCAACCACTGACCGTGTCGTACGAAGATCCCCCTGCCCTGTTTTGTCGGTGGGTATTAGAGTGTCTGGTGAGTAGAAAGATGAATAGCCAAATAGAAAAACGTCATTGCAGACGCCTGAATCAAAATACAAGGGTTACCCTCGAATCATTACAAATTGGGGTTGATGATAACACCCGATTGGTCAACTGCAGTGATGATGGTTTATATTTTGAGTCAGATCAACTTTTGCAGCCGGGCGCAGAGGTTTTTATTCGAATTGAAAATTTTCAACATAACCAAATAGAAACCTATAAATGTCATCATGCAAAAATTATATGGGGAAGGAGGCTAAAAATTACCCCCTATGCCTATGGTTATGGTGCTAAATATGTTCATCTGTCCAATAAGCAGAATGCATCGGAAACTGATTCAGATCAGATAAAGGAATTAAGGAAATATCCAAGAAAAAATTACGATAAACCGGCATCTTTCGGAATTGAAAATAAATCTTACGATGGGTTTATCAGCGATATCAGCCGCAATGGATGTTTTATTGAAACCCGTGAATTTCTTAATAGTGGGCAAATTTTAGAAGTTGTTGTTCCCGGAACTAGGCTTGATGGTAATAATATACTCAAAGTAAAAGTCGTGCGCCTAAGCCCAATTGGAGTTGGCGTCAGGTTTCAAAGCATCATAAAGAAGAAATCCAAAGAATAACCCCTTGAAGGGCAGTTTCACGTCTTACCCAGGACTGAAATTGGCAGCCGTTGCTGCAATGAGCGGTTCTTGGAATCGTAAATCTCTTCATGGCCTTCACCTCCTTTCGAGATAGTTTCTAATTATCAGCCAGTTGCTCAAAAAAAGCCACAGTTTTTTTGCTGTCCCATTCCCGCGGGCCTGTAATACTGCCGATCATTTTTCCGCTCTTATCCAGGATAAACGTCGTCGGAATGGCGCGTATGCCAAGCCCCGCGCTAACCTCTCCGGTAATATCCAGCAAGGCTGTAAAGGTCAGTTTGTATTCTTCAAAAAAATTATTTACCTGGGAAGCAGACTCCTTGATATTGACAGTCACCATGGCAAAGTTCTTTCCGAATAATTTCCGATGCAATCTTTCCATGGACGGCATTTCCGTGCGGCAGGAAGGGCACCAGCTGGTCCAGAAATTAAGAAACACGATCCTGCCTCGGAAATCATCCAGGCGGACGTAACGGCCGACGCTATTCGGCAGCTTGACCTCGAGGGGATCGGTTCTTAAAGAAGTTGTGATAACACCCATGCCGGCCATCAGACGGTCTAATTTGTTGCTGTCGGATTCGGTCTTTGCCAGGGGATCGTTACCAAAAACGACCACGGCGATAACGCCGGCCGAAATCAGCAAAACGAACAGAAGAATGCCTTTTGTAATTGTGCTTTTTTTCATGACGCCATTATTACAAGGATTCCATTGTACTTGAAGATAGCATACGACCCAGAAAAAGGCGGCCATGATCATCCCGTAAGAAGGCCGGCGGCCATGCGCTGTTGGTCTTGACTGCGCAGGGGCTCCCTTTTTCTATCGTTTCTTTCCCATTTTTCGATACTCCTTAATTTAGGATCGTCTTCCGCCAACCGACCGTCGGTAACTCTCATAATCCGCTGCGCATAACCTGCGCAGGCCGGACTGTGGGTCACCATGACGATGGTCATGCCCTCCTGGTTGAATCGGAGCAACAATTCCATTATTTCACGGGTGGTTTTGGTGTCCAGATTACCGGTGGGCTCGTCCGCCAGCAGAATCGGCGGCTCGTTGACGATGGATCGCGCGATGGCCACCCGCTCTTTTTCTCCGCCTGAAATTTGATTGGGAAGGCGGCGGGCTTTTTCAAGCAGACCGACCTGGGCCAGCGCTTCTTCGGCCATTTGGCGCTTTTTCTTTTTGCCGGACTTTACGACAGCCAACGGCAGCAAAACATTTTCGATGACGGTCAAATAGGGCACCAGATGAAAACTTTGAAAAATAAATCCCAAAAACTCCCGGCGAAAATCTGTGCGCTGCTCCTGGCCCAAACCGTAAATGTCGATGTCATCAACAACCAGCTTTCCGGAGGTGGGCGCATTCATCGCTCCCATGATTCCCAAAAGCGTTGATTTGCCGGCACCTGATTCCCCCATGACTGCAACGAAATCCCCTTCTCCAATTTGGAAACTGATGTCGGCGACAGCGGCAACCGCAGCATCTCCTTTACCGAATTTTTTAGAAAGCTTATCTGCAACTATGTAACTCATAAGTTACCCCTTCCGATATTTTATAATGTATACCTGCTAGATCCGAAGCACGAACATCGAATTTTGAACCTCGGCCTATGCTTTTTATTCTTCGACTAAAATTCAATTGTTAACAAATACCTACAGAGCCCTCAGGGCTTCATTCGGATCCAGCCGGGCCGCCATCAATGCCGGATAAGCGCTGGATATCAATCCGACGACCAGGGCCGTGATGACGGCGCCCCCGGCCAGCTCGATACTGAAGGGAACCATTCCGGAATGATTTTCGCTAAAAAATGCAAGCGCGGCTTTGGTGGCGCCGAAGCCCAGAAAATAGCCGATGATACCGGCCAGCCCGGATACAATCACAGCCTCGGTGAAGATAATTTGCATGACGTGGCGCTTGCGAAATCCGATGGCGCGGAATATCCCGATTTCATCGGTGCGCTCCCGCACGCTGCCCATCATCGTCACCAGCACAACCAGACTGCCGATTAGAAGAATGACGCCCGATATGCCGTAAGAAAACTTTTTAAACTGGGCCAGAGTCTCCATGCGGCTTTTGACAACCTGCTGAATGGCCATCACTTTGGCGCCGGGTAAGACCTCGGAGATTTGCTTGACCATGGTGTCAATGGGACAATCTTTACAAAGGGCAGCCACCTCGGCCATTGAAACCTGTCCCTGCTTATCGAAGATCCTTTGGGCCGTGGCAATGCCGGTAAAGGCCAGCTGATCATCCTGGGATCCGGTCGGCTGAAGAATGCCCGAAACCACCAGGTCATTATCGTTTATGCTCAGCCTGCTGCCGACCTCAAAATTGAGTATCCGGGCGGCTTCCGCACCCAGAATGACGCCATCGGTACCCGGCAACTCGCCCTGTTGCAGCTTCCACCAGGGTTTTAAAATTTGCGCGGCTTTGAAATCGACGCCGGCCATAAGCACTTTCTGTTGGCCCACGAGGGCTACGCCGAGGACCAGCGGTCCCAGGGCGGCAATATTGGCTGAGTTCTTGATCGTTCCCACACGTTCCAGGTCCTTCTGGAGAATCTCTTCCATCTCAAAGGACACACCGCCCATCGAAAGCCCTCCGTATGAGAGCGCCAGGTTTTCCGTTCTGGGCACGATCAGGATATTGGCACCGTATTTTTCAAGTTTGTGATTGATGTCATTGGTCATGGCCTCTACATAGCTGATGATACCCACCACCGTGGACACGCCGATGACGAGGCCGGCAAGTACGAAAGCGGCTTTGCCTTTGCGCCGCAGGAGGTTTTTGATTGATATGGCGTTAAGGTTCATAAGGCAATCCTTTTATGCTTTCCCGGAAAAATTAAAGTACTGTTTGCCATCCAGGATGTCTTTTACCTGGATGATCACTTGGCCGTTTTGCACGCTGCGGGTTAAGGGAGCCGGGTTACAGCCACCTTTTACCTCATTGACAAGTACCGATGCAAACCTGCGTCCGCAGTTTCGGCAGACCATATTATCACCTTCCTGGTAATAGCCTTTGCCTGCCGGCCAGCAAACATCGCAGGCATCAAAGGCGGCCCTGATTATGCCGTCTGAACTTTTGAGAATAAAATAGCGGACTGTTAGATTACCGTCCTTATGTTCAAAATGACGTGCCTGGCCGTCCTCAAACAGGCTGAGAGGAAAAGCCACAGAGGTGCTGCCGGCCGCCGATGGGGCCACCGCCGTCACCGATTGGACTTGACCGCCCTGGTTTGCATAGAAAACAGCCCCTGCGACAATGATTACCGCCGCGATAACGGCAGCAAACAACGGCAGGCGACTTTTTTTCTCGGTTCCAAGAACCGCTGCTTTTTTGGCTGCAATTTTATCCTGGCTTTTTTTATTTCCATTTTTCGACATAGTATGCACTCCTTTTCAATGGTCTATCATTAATGGTCTGGCATAAAATATAGTTTGTGTGGATCGGGTTTATTTATCCGACTCATTGTTTGTTATTTGGAATTTGGTGCTTGGAATTTTGCTTATCGTTGATGCACGTGTTGTAATTTAGTGCTAAAGTGTGCATTTGATGAGAAGTCACGAGCTCGCGCCCGTGTGGGTGGATCAAATCAGAAATGACAGGTTTTGAAGGTACAGGGGTGGTGGGCGGAATTGCTCCCGCGCAGATTGGTCAAAAACATGGCCTCTGAAACCATACAGGTCTATAAGTTCATCCGATAAAATAGCTGCTGCAGATGCTGCAGCTGTTGAGCTGCAGTTTCGGCATGCCAGGTTAATACCGTGCAATTCAATCTTATTCCCGGATGCTATATCGCAGGGGAATAGCGGAGGGGTCTGGTTGCAGCAACCCCCGGAAGGCCGTATCTGTTCCTGCGGGGCATGATGCCGGGTCATCGGTTGGCGCAGGCAGCAGCATTTCATACCACAACCCGAATCGGCCATCACGCCGGTGGCAATTAAACTCGCACCAAAAGTGAGGGTCAACGCAAGGCAGATGGTTTTAATGAGCAATCTATTTGCAGGGACAACCCTATTCATAGTAAAACAGTATACATTAGATGATTTGGCCGTGTCAATAGATATTGATCAAAAATTTGACAGTGGCTCTCCCGTTGCAACGTCGGGTGACCCGTGGTTTGGTTCCCTGCTGATCTTTTACAACCAAGCCCACCGGTACGGGGAATTAACCGTTTACCCGCCTCTGGTGGGTTTACCCGCCCGCCATAGGCGGGTAAACCTCTGGAGGGCTTGTCCGCCTCAGATTAAAGCTCTTTACAAGGACGTTGATCGTATTTATATTTACACCAAAATAATTTCTTAAAATAGAAAGGATCAAAAATGAGTTACGATTTTAATGCGGACGATGTTTTAGAAATCGCCGAACAGATTGAGAGAAACGGAGGTAAATTTTACCGAACTGCTGCCGCAAGCACAGGTGATCCTGCCAACAAAGAATTCCTGCTGGAACTGGCGGCAATGGAAGACCAGCATGAAGTGACGTTTAAAGCCATGCGGGCAGAATTATCCCAAAAAGAAAAAGAATCGACCGTTTTTGACCCTGACGGTGAAGCGGCATTGTATTTGCGCGCGCTTGCAGATACCCGTGTCTTTTTTGAAAAAGAAATTGATGTTTCCTCCATGAAGGCCATTCTCAAGTCCGCCATCACTGCGGAAAAAGACTCTATCGTTTTCTACCTGGGTATGAAGGAAGCCGTCGATAAAAGCCTGGGGCAGGGAAGGATCGACCACATTATAAAAGAGGAAATGGGGCACATTAAGCTGCTGAGCGGCAAGCTGGTGCAGTATAAGGAGTAGACCCCACCTTTGTTATGCAACTTTGCTGTGCTGAGGTTTCTTCAAAAGACTGATATTAAAGGTTTCAGTGTTCAGGTTTCAGGTGTCAGGTGTCAGGCTTGAAAGTTCTGCATCTTCTCTCCTGACACCTGAAACCTCAAAATTTGTCAGACTGGCGTTTTGTACAAAAACGAGGGGAGCATCGCCCCTTCTTCGAACGAAATTGGATCTATTCACTGTCTTTGCCATATTCTGACAGATCTTCCAGGCCGCTGCGATCAAGCAAGGTAATTTTTTTCCCTTCGACGCGAATTAAATTATTTCCGGAAAGTTTGGCAAAGATGCGCGACAGTGTTTCAGGAATGGTGCCCAGAATGCTGGCCAGCTGACCCTTGGAAATTTTGAGCGTTACAACTTCTTTTTGATCCTGTTCGTCGGCAAGACGGATGAGATAGGATGCCAGGCGCGCCGGCATTTCTTTCAAGGAGAGGTTTTCAATTTGCACGGCAAAAAGACGCAGCTTCTTTGACATTTCTGCCAGCATGTTCAGGGCCAATGAAGGGTTGGCCGCAATCAAGCCGACAATGGCGATCCTGGGGAAAAACAAAATCTTGGTGTTGTCAATGGCCTGGGCATTGGCAGGAAATCTCTGGCCGGCAAAAACCGGCACTTCACCAAAGGGTTGGCCGGGTCCGAAGATATGCAGAATCTGCTCTTTGCCTTCGACGGAGACCTTAAAAACCTTAACGCGGCCTTCAACGATGACAAAGAAGCCCTTGCCCTCATCTCCCTCCGTAACAACGATTTCACCCTTGTTGATTTGCTTCTCGATGGCAATCTTTCTGATGGCTTCAAGCTGGTCTTCGGGAAGACCGTTGAAAAGAGGAATCGAAGATATGACATCTGTAAAATATTTCATAATTTCTTCTTTTTATTTAAATTATTGATTTAAGTCAAGGCATTAACTGAATGCCTCCGCTAATCTAGCAGACATAATAAGAATATTATTATGGATGGCGGTATAATCGAATATCGAAAGGAATGAACCATGAAATGTCCCGGACAAGATACCCAATACTGGCAAGAAGGGGCAATTTTTGATGTAAAATGCCCGAAGTGCAGTCACAATGTAGAATTTTTTAAAGATGACACCACCCGCAAGTGCGGCAGCTGTGGTCATCGGTTTATCAACCCCAAAATGGATTTTGGCTGCGCCTCCTACTGCCAGTATGCCGAGCAGTGCATCGGGGATTTGCCGCCCGAACTTCTGGCCCAAAAAGAAGATTTGCTTAAAGACCGTGTGGCGATAGAAATGAAAAAGCATTTTAAGACTGATTTTAGGCGAATCGGTCACGCCACCCGGGTGGCCCGATATGCCGAGAGGATCGGAAAAAGTGAAGGCGGCAACATGGCCGTTATCCTGTCCGCTGCTTATCTTCACGATATTGGAATTGTGGAAGCTGAAAAAAAGTACAACAGTACCGCACCGGAATACCAGCACAAGGAAGGCCCCCCCATCGCCAGGGAAATTTTAATCAAATTAGGGGCCAAGGAAGAGCTCATCGAAGAGGTATGTGACATTATTGGTCACCATCATCAACCACGCTCCGAGGAGAGCTTGAATTTTAAAGTGATTTATGACGCCGACCTGGTCGAAAACACAGATGAAATGCAAAAAGAAACTCCCATTGATCCTGAAAAAATGGCCGCCAGGATAGAAAAATTGTTTCTGACCAGGGGCGGCCGCGAAGTTGCCAAAGAAGTTCTTCTGGCTTAATCCGCCAGAGGCGAACAAGTTGAAAGCAAATATTGAATTTCATAAAGGAGATATCATGACAGTCGTACGTAAAATCATAAAAATCGATGAAGAACTGTGTGATGGCTGTGGCAATTGTGTTCCGTCCTGCGCCGAGGGTGCCCTGGAAATTATAGACGGCAAGGCCAGGGTAATTGCCGATTTTTATTGCGACGGGCTGGGGGCCTGTCTGGGCGAATGCCCCGTCGGCGCACTAAAAATTGTTGAACGTGAGGCCGATGAATTTGACGAAGAAGCCGTAGAAGAACTTCTGGCGCAAAAAAAGAAAGAAGAACCCAAGGTTATGCCGATGGCATCCCGCGGGTGCCCCTCTGCCCGGCTGCAATCTTTTGGATCACCGCAAGCAGCAGCGGCATCGGACCCCTGCCAGGAGGCCAACCAACCGGCAGCCCTTGATCAGACCGAATCCGCCCTTTCCCATTGGCCGGTTCAGATCATGCTGGTCCCACCGACAGCGCCGTTTTTAAAAGGCGCCGACCTGCTGGTACTGGCGGATTGCGTACCGGTTGCCTATCCCACCCTTCACAAAGATTTTCTGAAGGGCAAAGCGGTTATGATGGGCTGTCCCAAATTTGATGACGCCCAGCATTACATCGAAAAATTTGCTCAAATTTGCAAACAATCCGGCATTAAAAGCCTCACCTCGGTGGTCATGGAAGTCCCATGCTGTTCAGCCCTTCCGGTGATCGTAAAAAAAGGCATGGAGCTGTCCGGCGTTAAGATCCCCATGGAAGAGGTGGTCATCAGCACGAGGGGTAAAGTCCTCGAGCGCCGTCAGGTTAAGGCAGCATAATAAAAGCCAGGCGCAAGGCAAAAGGTCAAAGGCAAATAAGGGATAAATTCATTTTAGCCCCAAGCCCGGCACCCTATGCTTTGCGCCATATATATCTTTTTTAGATAGCTTCTACGGTATTCGACTCGACTGAGCTCGTCGCAGGCCGCACTCCGACTTCACCATTCGTATCCTCTGTCATCTGACCTCTGTCTTCTGACCCCTGCCTTCTGTCTTCTGTCATCTGCCCTCTGTCCTCTGTCATCTGCCCTCTGTCTTCCGTCATCTGTCTTCCGTCCTCTGACTTCTGTATTATGAGACACTTTTGTGCCAATAATTAACCTGAGACTGTATTGCAAAACCTTTTTTACTGTGATATTCAGCGATTATCTTTCGGGGGAAGGGCAATGAGGTAAAATCAATGCATTTGCATGTATCGCATATTTACCGGATAATTTCACCTGGCACCGAAGTCTTAGCGCAGAAAAGATCCTGTAACACTATGATAATAAGCCAACTACCGTAATAATGCGGTCACGCATACCCTCCTGGCACAAAATTTGAATTTATGTCACACAAAGCCACTCAAACACGGCCATAACGACTAAGCCGTTGCACCCCCGTGTTCAGGAGAAACAAACAGCGTGAAACCATGCAACCTTCACATCGCCAAAACATTAAAACTCGTTGAGGAAATGATCTACCTGGCAGACCTGGGAGACGCCGATAGGGAAGACAACGGATGCGGTATACTTTACGGCGTTTTACGCGACACTGCTTATAAACTTAAAAAACTGGCTGAAGACGAAAAGGTCAATCACATCAGGAAAGGCTGGTGGCCGGAGAATAAGTTGAATATCAAATGATCCGGCGGCGGAAAATTTGGATACGTAAAACGTCAACTGTCAATCCTAACAATTTGGAGGCAAACACCCATGGGGAATTTAAAAGGAACCCAAACCGAAAGGAATCTTTTGGCCGCCTTTGCCGGCGAATCTCAGGCACGCAACCGTTACACCTATTATGCCAGCAAGGCCAAGAAGGAAGGCTTCGTACAGATTTCCGACATATTTACCGAGACCGCCAACCAGGAAAAAGAGCATGCCAAGAGGCTGTTCAAGTTGCTTGAAGGTGGAGAGGTCGAGATCGCCGGAGCATTTCCGGCAGGCACCATCGATTCCACAACCGAAAATCTGAAAGCAGCGGCCGCCGGGGAAAACTACGAGCACACGGAAATGTATCCCGGTTTTGCCGGAATAGCCGAAAAAGAGGGCTTCGGTAATATCGCAGAGATTTTTCGTGCCATTGCCGTCGCCGAAAAACAGCACGAAAAAAGATACCTGGCCCTGGCGGCCAATATCGATGCCGGACGGGTTTTTAAAAGAAGGGCAAACCAGGTGTGGCGCTGCCGCAATTGCGGCTATCTTTTCGAGGGGAATGAAGCGCCCCAGACCTGCCCCGCCTGTGACCATCCCCAGGCCCATTTTGAGCTGTTGGGGGAAAACTGGTAATTTAGTTAAATAGTTAATTGGTTGATTAGTTAAATAGTGATAAAAGATTTAAATCTATCGGACTATCAGATGGCCTATCTAATTGACTATTCGACTATTTTCTATTTATCTGGTGCCAGCTCATCAACTATTAAAATAAATTCTAAACAAATCGACTTATTCTCTATTTGACTGAAGTTAACCAATCAATTAATCAACTAAATCGAAAGGAGACAAAAAATGGCTGAGAGATTTGAAGTTTACAAGTGTGAGGCCTGTGGCAACATCGTCGAAGTTCTGCATGGCGGGGGCGGCGAATTGGTCTGTTGCGGAGAGCCCATGAAATTAATGGTTGAAAATACGGTGGATGCGGCCAAAGAAAAGCACGTGCCCGTTATCGAGAAAGTCGACGGGGGCGTAAAGGTAAAGGTTGGATCAGTCGCCCATCCCATGGAAGAAAAACATTACATCGAATGGATCGAAATCATTGCAGACGGCAAAGCAGATCGGCAGTTTTTAAATCCCGGCGAAACGCCCCAGGCTGTTTTCAAGACAGCTGCGAAGAAGGTAACTGCCCGTGAATATTGTAACCTGCACGGACTCTGGAAGGTATAGCCTTTAAAGGAGGTGATTTTATGCCAAGCTGGAAATGCTCGAATTGCGGATACACACTTGAAGCGGATGCGCACCCGGATGAGTGCCCGTCATGCAAAGAAAAATGTGAATTCCTGGATAATACCTGCTATACCCCGGATTGTGCATACGAGGGAACCGACGACAGAATCGGCAAACCCAAAAGCTGATTTAAACCTCCGGACACCCAACGGGATCTAATAACGAGACATGCTGGAAATTAAATCCCGTTGGGAAGTTAGTGGTTATTCGTTAATAACAATTAACATCTAATTGACCGTTTTTGGCTCAATTAGACCATCGCGCGGGAGAGCAAAATGGCAAAAGTTTTAATTGTTTATGCCACCAGAACCGGTGAGACCCAAAATATTGCTGATCTTATTGCCGAAGGCATTCGCTTTGCCGGTCATGAAGCAACCGTCGCCAGTGTCAAAGAAATAAAAAATGAGAGCGATCTCAATGGCTATGACGGCTATGTTTTCGGTTCAGCCACCTACCATGGTGAAATGCTTCAAGGTATGAAAACCTTTCTGTTTCTGGCTGAAAAAGCCAATCTGGAAGGAAAGGTCGGAGGGGCATTCGGTTCTTTTGGATGGAGCGGAGAAGCCAATGACCGCATTTTTGAGACCATGAAACATATTTTAAAAATGGATCTGGTCGGTGATACCCTGCGCTTAAAGTCCAGTTCTCTTGGAGGAGGCTTGCAAATGGCCCAGGATTACGGACGCGCAATCGCTAAAAAGTTGGACGGATAAAAAAGGAGAAAAAAATGGCTGATAACTTTACGACACCCCAACATTGCCCCGGGTATGCTGATTTTAAAAATCTTAAGGTAGTCACCTGCAAGTGCGCCAAGTGTGGTGCAGAAAAAGAGATATTCTCAGATGAATTCGATCGAGCGCACACCTGCAGCGGCTGCGGTGAAGCTCTTGATTTTGCAAAGTGCACCATAGAGGGCGAAGGCAAAAGCATATCGCCCCGCTGATGTCCACGGACAGGTAATTATCGTTTTGCTTTGCGACTGTATCCGGTGAGCGTCTCGATTGAGTTAGTGTCAATTGAGTGATGCATACCTTTGCCTTCAGACAGATCCGAATTCCCGGGGGCCCGTCAACATGAAATTTAAACTAGTGGCGATAGTAGTATCGATTCTCACCATGCTGGCAGGTGCCAGAGTCGTCAGCTCCATGGACACCCAGAATAAAGGCGCTGAAAACATTGAAATAAATGCCGGTACGAAAGGCAATGTCCCTTTTCCGCATCGCCAGCACCAGGATCGAATCAGCGACTGCAAAGTATGCCATTCCGTATTTCCGCAAAAATCAGGCAGCATCCAAAAGCTGAAGGCTGAGGGTACGCTAAAAAAGAAATATGTGATGAACAAGTTGTGCACCAAATGCCATAAAGAAAAAAAGCAGGCCGGCCAGAAGTCCGGTCCCACGACGTGCACAAAGTGCCACATAAAAGCAAAAACATCAAATTGAGTTAAGTAAATACCATTATGCTGATTCTCGGCTTACAGGGCAGTCCCAGGAAAAAAGGCAATACCAGTTATCTGCTCTCGACATTTATGAAAGCCGCCGAAAAATTCGGTGCCCGAACTCATGTTATCGATGTCACCCAGAAAGAAATCATCCCTTGCAAGGAGTACACGGTTTGTGAAAAAAAAGGATACTGCCCGATTGAAGATGATGTCAAAGATGAAATATACCCGCTGCTGCGGGAGGCCGAACTGGTGGTGGTTGCGACCCCAATCTTTTTTTACAACATGACGTCCCAGCTCAAGGCTGTGGTCGATCGCTGCCAAATGTTCTGGGCCAGAAAATACAGGCTCAAGTTGAAAGACCCCGGCGCCAATATGCGCCGTGGTTTTCTTCTCGCGGTCGGGGCCACCAAGGGTAAAAACCTCTTCGAGGGTCTTAATCTGACAACCCAGTATTTCTTTGACGCCATCGACGCCAAATTTGAAGACAGCCTGACCTATCGCGGTATTGAAGGCCCCAAGGACATGGCCCGGCACCCCAAGGTGATTGAAGAAGTCGAACAAGCTGTCGAGCGTCTGCTGGCACCATTTCAGGGAAGAAAAAAAGTTTTATTTGCCTGCCGTGAAAACGCCTGCCGCAGCCAGATGGCCAGTGCCTTTGCTCAATTTCTGGCCGGTGATAAACTGGATGTCTCCAATGGCGGCAGCGAGCCGGCCGAAAAAATCAATCCGGACATGGTTAAAGTAATGCATGAAAAGGGGATCGACATGGAGCTTAGAAGTCCCCGGTCGATTGAGGAAGCAATTTCCAACAGCGCCCCTGAATTAATTATCACCATGGGATGCGGGGAACAGTGTCCGCTGGTGCCGGGGGCCAAGATAACAGACTGGGATTTGCCGGATCCGGCCGGCAAATCGATAGAATATATGCGGGACGTCCGCGATAAAATTGAAGAAAAAGTAGTGAACCTGATCAACGAAGTTAAATAATGATTAGAAGTGGTTTAAACGGTGGAATATATGGCCCAACCTGAGGAAATGTATCAGTGCCAGACGGCGAATTGTGGATACATCTATGACCCGGATAGAGGCAATCGCAGAGCCAAGATTGCCAAGGGCACCAGCTTTGGGGACCTTCCGGAAGAAGGGATATGCCCGGTGTGCGGTGCCGGTAAAAAAATGTTCAGGCCGCTGGCAGGTCCGGGATCCGCTAAAGATCAATAGAAATGCACTTGCAAAACCCGTTTCATTTGATATTAAACATCGATTAGTTTTCACAATGGTTATAAGTGGCTTAATCAAAAAGACAATCTAACTCAATGAGAGGAGGAGCGAATGGACAGGTATGTATGCACAATTTGCGGATATGTTTACGATCCGAAACAGGGTGACCCGGATAACGGTGTGGGCGCCGGCACCAAATGGGAAGATGTTCCTGATGATTGGGAATGCCCGGTTTGCGGCGCATCCAAGGATGACTTCGAAAAAGAATAAAAACTATCAGAAGCATTGAACATTGCAGGTTTTATGGTGCCCTTTTCTGGCAAAGACTCACTTCGCGGCCAAGAAGGGCATCATTATCTGAGAAGCCGTCGATCTTGGAACTGCGATACCGTCAGGGCAGGCATTGAATATTGCCTGCAGGCCATTCATGTTTATTTTCAGTCGTCAAACCAGAAAAATTGATAGGGAGCAAAATGGAACCGATAGAAATATCCAAGGGTGTCTACAGTGTCGGCGTTACCGACTGGAATATCAGAGATTTTCACGGCTATTCCACGGATCTGGGAACAACCTATAATGCGTTTTTAATCGTTGATGAAAAAATCGCCCTTGTTGACACGGTCAGGAAGGGATTTGCTGGTGAGTTGCTGGAAAACATCAGCCAGATTGTCGATCCGAAATCAATTGATTACGTTATCAGCAACCATACCGAGATGGATCACTCCGGGGGATTGGCCCGGGTGATGCATCGAATTGGAGAAGACAAGCCGATATACTGCTCCAAAATGGGGAGTAAAAATCTACCCAAACATTTCTCACCAAAATGGAATTACCAACCCGTGGCAACCGGAGATGAGCTGAGTCTGGGAAACCGGACGCTGACGTTTTTAGAGACTCGAATGATCCATTGGCCGGACAGCATGTTTACCTATCTGAATCAAAACCAGATTTTATTTTCAAGCGACGGATTTGGTCAACACTATGCCGGTCCTGAAAAATTTGATGACCAGATCGATGAGCCCACGGTCATGTATCACGCCAAAAAATATTTTGCCAATATTCTGCTGCTGTATTCGACTCATATTCAAAAACTTCTGGATAAAGTATTAAGCCTCGGTCTCGAATTCAAAATGATATGCCCGGATCACGGTATTATCTGGCGCAAAGACCCGGGTAAAATAGTGGAGGCCTATATTCGATGGTGCCGGCAGGAACCTGACAAAAAAGCCGTGGTTATTTACGACACTATGTGGCACAGCACCGAGCAGATGGCCCATGCCATCGTTTCAGGCATATCCCGGGAAGGTGTCCCGGCCAAGCCCCTGCACCTGAGAAAGACCCATCGCAGCGAGATCATCACGGATGTCTTTGATGCCAAAGCAGTCGTCGTGGGATCCCCGACGTTGAATAATCAATTGTACCCGTCCCTGGCTGATTTTTTGACGTATATGAAAGGCCTTAAGCCGTTGAATAAAATTGGGGCGGCATTTGGATCATACGGCTGGAGCGGTGAGGCCGTCAAAATGATCAACCAGGAGCTTGAGGCCATGAATTTTGAAATCATCGATCCGGGACTGAGGGTCCAATATGTCCCGGACAAAGAATCACTTGAAAGCTGCTACGAGTTGGGCCGCAAGATCGGCAAGGCCGTAACAGGTTAAATATGAAAACGCCGTTAGTTGAACTCAGTGATTGTATCGCATGCGGTGTTTGTGCAGAAGTCAGCCCTGAAGTATTCAGGCTAAACGATGCCGGGTACATTGAAATAATCGAACTTGACACCTATCCCGAAGATGAGGTTAACGATGCAATTAAATATTGCCCTACTGATTGTATCAGCTGGATAGATGAGTAAAGTAACGAGGTTGTTATGAAAAAATTTGCCCTTTTGAAATGAAAGATCAAAAGTTACGCAGCCGTCAAATAAAAAAAAAGATCCTGCAGCATCTTCAGCATGAACCCTTTGACAAAGAACTCGATGAAATTTGCCGCCTGCCTCTCAAAGCGACCGTCAGCCCGCTTTTCTCTTTTCTGTGCAGCATCGATGAACTAATAAAGTGGAGAGCGGTGACGGCCCTCGGAAAAGTTGTTTCAGATCTGGCGGCGCTGGACCTAGAATCTGCCAGAGTCGTTATGCGACGCTTTATCTGGAATTTGAATGATGAATCCGGCGGCATCGGCTGGGGTTGCCCGGAATCAATGGCCGAGGTCATGGCGCAAAATAAGGGGCTGGCAGAGGAATACGGGTGCATCCTTATTTCTTATATCCAGCCCGAGGGCAATTACCTCGAGCATGAAGGTTTGCAGCGGGGGGTGCTCTGGGGAATTGGGCGGCTGGCCCATTCCCATCCGCAGTATACCCGAACAATCAGCGGGTATCTGATTCCCTATATGGAATCCAACGATCCCATCCTGCGCGGATTAGCCGCCTGGGCAGTAGGCCCTGCTGATGGTGTCGAAACAATTCCCCGGCTAAAAGAACTTGCCGACGATCCTTCCCGCATAAAACTTTATCGAGATGGAAAGTTTGATCAATATACCGTTGGCCAATTGGCCCGGGAAGCATTGTCAATGGTAAAAGGGGAACCTGATGGGTTGTGAATATGAAAAAAACCAACGTTGAACTCGCCAAAGGCGAGCAAGTCCGCCCAGCCTATGGCGAGTTGGGCGTTCGATGTTCGTCCTTTTTGCGTTCGATGATCGACGTTCATCTTAAAAAGCGACCTTGTTAGGAAGCGCTCCAATTATAGGATAGGGGATTTAAATATGAAATGGACCCAGGAAGCCGATGACACCATCAGAAAAGTTCCATTTTTCGTTCGCAAAAAAGTCCGGGCGCGGGTTGAAAAAGAAGCCCGGGAAGCCGGAAAGCAAGTCATCTCTCTGGCGGATGTTAAAGCCACCCAGGCACGCTATCTGAATAATATGTCTTCTGAAGTTAAAGGCTATCAATTGGATACCTGTTTCGGGCCGAATGGTTGCCCGAACCGGGCGGTGATCAGTGATGGGCTATTGCAAAAAATTGAAGCCGTGCTTAAAGAGGAAGACTTGCTCGGATTTCTCAAAGCCAGCGTTAAAGGGGATCTTAAATTCCACCATGAATTCAGAATCGCCCTGGCAGACTGCCCCAATGCCTGCTCCCAGCCCCAGATAAAAGACATCGGCATCATCGGCGCCTGCGCACCCGGGTTGACCGCAGAACCCTGCACCCTGTGTGAAGCCTGTGTTGAGGCCTGTAAAGAAAATGCAATCACTTTAAACACCGCAGCTGAATCCCCGCAAATTGACATGGACTGCTGCCTGTATTGCGGAAAATGCATGCAGGCCTGCCCCACCGGCACGATAACGGAGGGCCACAAAGGGTTCCGGGTACAACTGGGAGGTAAACTCGGCCGCCATCCCCGCCTTGCGAAAGAGCTGCCGGGAATTTACAGCGAAGCTCAGGTGGTCTTGATTATCAAGGAGTGTCTGCAGTTTTATAAACAAACCAGCAAAAATGGTGAAAGATTCGGTCAAATATTAACGCCTGATGATTTTAATCGAATAGCCGGACGTTTTCAGGACTAAGCCACCTCATTTTTGATTTTCATATATTTTAAACAAAACACTAAACACAAAATACAAAACACTTGCTGAATTCTTTGTTATAGAATTCAGCATAATTGACATGCCTTGATTTCATACTATATTAATAGGCAATAAGGATTTAGATCACCAACCTGTAACAGTTTACATCTAAGGAGAATGATAAACATGGAAAAAAAGACTTTTTCAATCCCGAATATTTCCTGCGGACATTGTGTGATGTCGATTAAAAATGAATTGAACGAACTGGAAGGTGTAAAATCGGTGGAGGGCAATCCAGCGGCCAAAAGCATAGATGTCGAATGGGAAGCCCCGATCACCGAGGCTAAGATCAAAGAAACCCTGAAAGAAATCAATTATCCGGCCGCATAGCCTTGTTTAGCTGGTTAGACGATACGCTGGAGGATCTATAAACCATTTAAAATATTCACAGCAGAGCGCAGAGGCTATTTATTTTTAGTTTTCCATATCAAAAAAGGTTAACAATAGTAACTGATGACGGAAGAAAAATTCACATTACCCATTACCGGGATGACCTGCGCCAATTGCGCCGCCAACATAGAACGCGGTGTCAAAAAACTCAAGGGCGTGGCTGATGCCAGTGTCAATTTTGCCGCTGAAAACGCGGCCGTCACTATCGACCCGAAGTTGCTGAAGTTAGAGGATGTGGTCGAAAAAATCCAGGCTTCGGGTTACGGGGTGACCACGGCCAAAGTTGAAATGCCCATCACCGGCATGACCTGTGCCAACTGTGCTGCCAATATCGAACGGGCCCTCAACAAAAAAACCGCCGGTGTGGTAACGGCTGCGGTAAACTTTGCCACGGAGCGGGTAGCGGTGGAATATATCCCCGGCGCTTTAAATCTCGATGACATTGTGGCGGCGATCGAAAAGGCGGGGTACGGCGCCATTCCCCCGGCAGAAGGCTTTGACGAAGAAGATGCCGAACAAAAAGCGCGGGATACCGAAATTAAAGACCAAACCCGCAAATTTGCCGTCGGGGTATTGTTTGCCCTGCCGCTTTTTATCTTAAGTATGGGGCGTGATTTCGGCCTGATCGGGCCGTGGAGCCATGCCCCCTGGGTCAACTGGATGTTCTGGGCCCTGGCCACACCGGTTCAATTTTACACCGGCTGGGATTACTATCAAGGCGGGTTGAAAAGTCTCAAAAATAAAAGTGCCAACATGGACGTTCTGGTGGCCATGGGATCCTCGGTGGCCTATTTTTATTCGCTGGCCGTCATCCTTTTCCCCGCCTTGGGGGGTCATGTATATTTCGAAACCTCCGCGGTTATAATCACGCTGATCAAACTGGGCAAAATGCTCGAATCCCGCACCAAAGGCCGAACCGGGGGAGCCATTCGCAAACTGATTGGCCTGCGCCCCAAAACCGCAACGATCCTGGATAATGACACCGAAAAAGAGATCCCTTTAACCCGGGTTAAAGTCGGTGATACGGTGATCGTGCGTCCGGGGGAACGGATTCCGGTGGACGGCCTGGTGCTGGATGGACAGTCGGCCGTGGATGAGTCCATGCTCAGCGGTGAACCGCTGCCGGTTGACAAGCAGCCGGGGGATACTGTCGTAGGCGGCACAATTAATGGTCAGGGGCTTTTAAGATTCAGTGCCACCCGCGTCGGCAAGGAAACCGCCCTGGCTCAGATCATCCGCCTGGTTCAGGAAGCCCAGGGCAGTAAAGCGCCCATCCAAGCCCTGGCCGACAGGGTTGCGGCTATATTTGTACCGGCTATCATTGGGATAGCATTTTTTGTCTTTTTGCTGTGGTGGGGTCTAACCGGTGAGTTTGTCCCGGCCATGATCCGCCTGGTGGCGGTTCTGGTAATTGCCTGCCCGTGCGCTCTGGGATTGGCCACGCCGACAGCGATTATGGCCGGTACCGGCAAGGGGGCGGAAAAAGGCATCCTGTTTAAAAGCAGCGCAGCCCTGGAAACGGCTACACACCTGAACACGATTGTGCTGGATAAGACCGGAACCATTACCATGGGCAAACCCGCTGTCGTAGATATCATACCGTTCAAACCCGTTTGCGAAACAGAGGAAGATCTATTGCAGCTGGCCGCTTCGGTTGAAAGAGGCTCTGAGCACCCTCTTGGAAAAGCCGTTGTCAATGAAGCCAGGACCCGGCAGATTGCGCTTTTTGAGCCCAGAGATTTTAAAGCTGCAGGCGGGTTCGGCGTTGAAGCCAGAGTGGACGATGAACCGGTCATGGTCGGAAAACCAGGATGGTTCGAGGAATCGGGCATTGATATCGAATCTGCCACTAACCGGATCCAGGCCCTCCAGTCCCAAGGCAAAACCGTTATGGTGGTTGCAAAGGACCGCGCAGTCTGCGGCCTGATAGCCGTTTCCGACACTCTGAAGCCGGAGTCTAAAGATGCCATCCAGAAGCTTCACGATCAGCATCTCAAGGTCGTGATGCTGACCGGAGATAATCTGCAAACGGCCCAAGCCATTGGCGACCAGGTCAATATTGACGATATCCTGGCCGAGGTTAAGCCGGATGAAAAATCATCCAAAATTAAAGATCTGCAGCAAAACGGCGAGCGTGTCGGCATGGTGGGTGACGGGATTAATGATGCCCCGGCCCTGGCCCAGGCCGATGTGGGTCTGGCAATTGGAACCGGGACCGATGTGGCCATGGAAACGGCCGGCGTCATTCTGTCCAGCGGAAGCTTAATCGGTGTGCCCCGGGCAATCCGGCTCAGCCGGGCCACGATGAACACCATTAAACAAAATCTTTTCTGGGCCTTTGGATACAATGTCATCCTGATACCGATTGCGGCCGGTATCCTCTATCCCTTCGAATCCCTGCCAACCATGCTACGGCAGCTGCATCCCATTCTGGCCGCCCTGGCCATGGCCTTCAGCAGTATTTCGGTGGTCACTAATTCCCTCAGGCTTTACAAAGCAAAGATCAAATAGGGGAAAAAGCTTGGATGAATGGCACTCAACATTTTTCTGATGGTGCTTTTATTTGAGCTCAAAAGGGTAAATAACCTTCCAGTCTTGCTGCATGTCCACCACGGTCCACCCCCTGTTGAGCGCTTCATCCAGCGCCTTATCCAGATGACCAATTTTCGACTTGCGATCATAGGCCCATTCGCGCTTGGCATCGGTGTGGCGGACCAAGAGCGCCAGGCGCGGACCCTGTCCGGCAGTTGTCCATTGCAGCATCTGCAAGTCGCCGTCGGAGTTGCCGAATGCGGCGATAGGGCGCCGGCCGATGAATAGGTTGATACCCACCGGTTTGCCGTCCTTGTCGTCTATGAAGTTCAACTCCGGCAGGCGCACGAGCACGGGCTGGCCGTCGCGCATTGCAAACTGCGTCTTGATGCTACTGCCGATGACCTGCTGGGGTGGGATGCCATAGACTTTTTCCGTCCAGGGACGCATGAACTCGATGCCGCCGCCGGATACGATGAAGGTCTTGAAGCCGTTCATGCGCAGGTAGGCGAGCACTTCAAGCATCGGCTGAAACACCATCTCGGTGTATGGCCGCTTTGTCGTGGGATGTCGCGCCGTGGCGACCCAATCCTTCACGATCTGCTCGAACTCCTCGGTGGTCATGCCTGCGTGGGTAGCCATGACGATTTCGAGCATTGCCTTTTCGCCGCCTGCCAGCGCGGATTTCACGTCGCCCTTGAGCAGCGAGGCAAAAGGGTCCTTGTCCTTCCATTCGGGGTGCAGCGGCGCCAGAACCTTCACGCGGTCGAGCGCGAAGAACAGTTGGAAGTACATCGGCTGCTCGGCCCACAGTGTGCCGTCGTTGTCGAAGACGGCGATGCGCTCGGCAGGCGGGACGAAGTCCGGAGAGCCTTCGCCGGTCACCCGTTCGACGAAAGTGACAATGGCTTTCTTCGGGGCAGTGTCGTTCCAGGATGGCAATGGATCGGCGGCGAAGGCTGTATTTGCGAGCAGCAGGATGAGCAGGCACTTCACAAGCAAACGCTTCATATATATTCTCCTTGCAGGTATAAATTATGGGGGCGCTCCCAGCGCAAGCGCCCTCCCCGGCGGTCATTCTACTTCGATCCGATGTTTTGTTGGAGTTGGTCGAGCACCTTCTCGAGGCTGAAGCTGGCGGCCTTCTGGCGCGGTGGATAGTCCTTGAAGGTCGCCAGGAAATTGGCGACGTAAGCCTGTGCCGGCACCATCAAGAATGCGTGATCAATGTACCAGTCCCAGTATGTGTTCGAGGTGACGTCCGCCCGCTCATAGGGATCCAGGCGCAGGTTGAACAGCTTGGGCGCCCGCAGCAGCGTATAGGGCTCGAACCAGATCTGCAGTGTGCCGCGCTGGCGCTGCTCCATGAACACGAGCTTCCAGTTGTCGTACCGCAACCCGGTCAGGTCGCCGTCATCGGAGAAGTAGAAAAAGGATTCCCGGGGGCCCTTCGACTCCATCCCGGTCAGGTAAGGCAGAAAGTTGTACCCGTCCAGGTGCACCTTATAGGTGGTTTTGCCGACCTTGTACCCCTTGAGCAGATTGTTCTTCACATCCGGATCGCCGGCCGCTGCCAGCAGGGTCGGGAACCAGTCCATGTGCGAAATGATCTCGTTGGACACACTCCCGGCCTTGATCTTGCCCGGCCAGCGCACCATGGCGGGGACGCGGTAAGCTCCTTCCCAGTTCGAATTTTTTTCGTTGCGAAACGGCGTCATGCCGCCGTCGGGCCAGGTGTTCATGTGCGGGCCGTTATCGGTCCCGTACAGGACGATCGTGTTATCGGCAATGCCCAGATTGTTGATCTTCTGCAGCACGGTGCCCACGTTCTTGTCGTGGTCGATCATGGCGTCGTGGTACTGGCTCTGCCAGCGTCCCGACTGTCCGATGCTCTCGGGCTTGGGATGGGTGCGGAAGTGCATGTGGGTGAAGTTCACCCACACGAACATCGGCTTGCCTGCTTGGTGCTGCTTGTCGATGAACGCCGCAGCCCGGGTGGCGATGTCGTCATCGATGGTTTCCATGCGCTTTCTGGTGAGCGGACCGGTGTCTTCGATCTTCTGCGTGCCGTCAGGCATCGCCAGGCTGTGGATCACACCGCGCGGACCGAAGCGCTTGCGAAACTCGGGGTCCTTCGGATAGTCGGCCTGCTCCGGTTCTTCCTCGGCGTTCAGGTGGTAGAGGTTGCCGTAAAACTCGTCGAAACCGTGCGCGGTCGGCAGGTGTTCGTCGCGGTCGCCCAGGTGGTTCTTTCCGAACTGGCCGGTGGCGTATCCCTGGGCCTTGAGCAGGGTGGCAATGGTCGGGTCCTGGGCGCTGAGCCCTTCCTTGGCGCCGGGCATGCCAACCTTGCTGAGTCCTGTGCGGAACACGCTCTGGCCGGTAATGAACGCCGAACGACCGGCGGTACAGCTCTGTTCCGCGTAATAGTCGGTGAAGATCATCCCCTCGTTGGCGATGCGGTCGATGTTGGGAGTGCGATAGCCCATCAGACCCTTCGAATAGGCGCTGACGTTGGTCTGGCCAATGTCATCGCCCCAGATGATGACGATATTGGGTTTTTCATTTGCCGCCGACACCGGACCGATAGTCAGCAAGAACGTAAGCATTAACAACGGAATAAAAAAATATGGCGTTTTTTTCATGTTTTCCTCCCATTTAGCTGTTGGCCTAAATTCAAATAACCGTAATTTAGGTTGAATTTCAAATTCTCTAATCCCCGCATCAGGCTGTGAGGCGAAGATTTAAAGTTGGGACTAGCGTCTCGATTCAGGTTAAAAAAAGGGGAATGGTTGATTCAGGGCTATGTGCTAATTTCTAAACTAAGGGCTCAGGTTTCGACTGTCAATTCTCATTTAAAATAAATTTTAGGGGTTCTGAAACTTTTTGTAACCGTTTAACTACCCCTGTCTCATTACAGGCAAATCTCAGAATGAAGCGGAATAACTTGATTGGACTTTACCATTTTATCAGGAGGTTAAATGGAGCAACAGATTTCCAGAAGATCATTTTTAAAGGGCGGGATGGCGGCGGCGGCAGGCGTGGCGGCCGCCGGCATTCCGGGAACAGAGGCCTTGGCGGCACCTGATGAGAGCAAACAATTGGCGACCTTGATTGACATCAGCAAATGCGTCGGCTGCGAAGCCTGCGTGGATGCCTGCTCGGAAGTCAATGCCGCAAAATATCCCAATCCCCGGAAACCATTTCCGAAAATGGTCCCCAGCCGGGTGCCGGTAGAGGACTGGTCTGAAAAACAGGATGTAAACGACCGCTTGACCCCCTATAACTGGCTCTTTATCCAGCACGCCGAAGTCGAAATTAATGGCGAAGACACCGAGCTGACAATCCCGCGGCGCTGTATGCACTGCGTTAACCCGCCCTGTGTCAAGCTTTGCCCATGGGGCGCAGCCCGGCAGCTGGAAAACGGGATTTCAAGGATCGACTCGGACCTGTGCCTGGGAGGGTCCAAATGCAAAAAGCTCTGCCCCTGGAACATTCCCCAGCGCCAGACCGGTACCGGCCTTTATCTGGACATTCTGCCGTCCATGGCCGGCAACGGTGTGATGTACAAATGCGATCGGTGCTACCAAAGAGTCGCCGAAGGCGAATTGCCGGCCTGCATCGAGGCCTGCCCGGAAGGTGTCCAGACCATCGGGCCCCGGGATGAAATCATAAAAAAGGCCCACGCCCTGGCCAGGGAAATCAACGGCTATATCTACGGAGAGAAGGAAAACGGCGGCACCAACACCATTTATGTCTCACCGGTTCCCTTTGAAGAACTCAACAAAGCCGTCGAAAAAGGCAAGGGCAAACCCCACCTGAAACCGGTGAAAGATACCATGGCCCAGGCCAATAACCTGGCAGCCGCCATGCTCCTGGCCCCGGTGGCCGGAATTGCAGCCGCCGTCGGAAAATATTTTAAAAATGCCAGAACACTAAAAAGGGGGAGTAACCAATGAATCAAAATTTTGCAAACGCCCGGGTGATCAGCCGACCGGTGCGCTGGATGTACCTGGCAACGGGCTTTTTTCTGGTGCTGACCGGTTTTGGACAGATGCCGATTTTCAAACGCTATTATATCGCCGACATCCCCGGACTCGGCTGGCTGGCTGAATTCTTTGTGACCCATTATATCCATTATCTGGGCGCTATTGTGTTGCTGGCACTGGCCGCCTATATGGTTGCAGACTATTTGATGTCGAAGCGCAATTCGTGGAACCTAACGGCCAGCGGGTATGTTCGTATCGCCCTGCTGACCGGCCTTCTGGTCAGTGGCGCCCTGCTGGTGATCAGGAATCTGACCGGATCCAGTCTAACGGCCGGATTTATTATTTTTCTGGATCTCACCCATCTGGGGCTTGTGATGGTTTTTCTGTTTGTCAGTCTTTACTGCCTGATCTTTAAAAAACATTGGACAACCAGACGATAACGGCGTATTGAAATACGAGGAGATAACCCATGAAAGACATGTTAATCGTTCTGGCAATCGTGGTCGCATGGTTTGTGCTTCAGAGATACGTATTGCCGAAGCTCGGAATTCCCACCTGACTGGCAGACTCTTGTCAGGTGACAAGCAGTGATGACAACAGAAAAGAATCAGAACCGCAAAATAATCAAAGACAATGATTTTGATCTGATACAGGCGATCAACTCGGGCCAGACTGAAAAATTTCACGACCTTGTCAAAAGGTATGAACAGAAGCTTTACAACTTCAGTCTGCGGATGTGCCGGAATCCCAGTGATGCAGAGGATATGATTCAGGACACATTCTTAAATGTTTTCAAATACTTAAAAAATTTTAGACACGAAACCAAATTTAAAAACTGGCTCTACAAAGTTGCCGCCAGCACCTGTATCAAAAAAAGACGCAAGTCCAAATTTGCCCCGGAAAAAGAACTGTCTTTAGATGAATTTTTGCCAAATGATGAAGTCGAGAAACCGGAGCATGTTCCGGAGTGGGCATTGTTGCCCCTGGAGAAGCTGCTCAATGAAGAGCTTTCCAGCGTTATTAACCAGACCGTCCTGGCGCTTCCGGAAAAGTATCGCGTGGTTATCGTTTTACGGGATATCGAGGGATTCAGCACAGCCGAAACGGCTCAGATTCTGAATCTGTCGCCATCCAACGTGAAGGTGATACTCCACCGGGCGCGGCTTTACCTGAGGGATAAATTGAAAGGATATTTTGAAAATGACCGGTGACGACCATGACCATCAACATTGTCTGGAGATGTTTGAAAAACTATCCGAATATATCGATGGTGAACTGGATCATGCGACCTGTGCTGAAATTGAAAAACACGCCAAAAATTGTGTAGCCTGCTTCTCCTGCATGGAAACGCTGAAAAGAACCGTGGCCCTCTGCAAAACCGTCAAAGACCAACCGATCCCGCAGGAATTTTCAAAAAAATTAAAAGAAATCATTCAAAATATTCCAAAAACTACCACTGCCTAAGAGCTTGATAAAACCATATCGATAGCTTTTGAAGATGCCATAAATAAATTTCAATCGGTATTTTTTCCATACTTCAAATCCGCAATCCCAAATCAAAAATGCAAGTACCGATTCCATTCTACAAATATCACGCCCTCGGCAATGACTACATCGTTATAGCACCCGATGGATTCGTCCGGGAATTGACCCCGGAAATGATTCGATTGATATGCCACCGCAATTACGGCATTGGATCCGACGGAATACTGTACGGCCCCTTTGATGATCCGGAGTGTGATTTTGGATTGCGGATCTACAATCCGGACGGCAGCGAAGCCGAAAAAAGCGGCAACGGGCTGCGCATCTTCTCCCGCTATCTATGGGACCAAGGGTTGATTGACAGCCTCCCGGTCAGCATTAAAACTGCCGGCGGTCCGGTCACGGCCAGGATTAGCCAACAGGGTAAAATTGTCACCGTGGATATGGGGCAGGTAAGTTTTGACAGTCGCAAAATACCGCTCACCGGCGCGACTCGCGAAGTTATCAACGAAACCATCGAGGTCAAGGGACAGATGCTTGAATATTGTGCCGCCACCATCGGCAACCCGCACTGTGTTATTTTGCGACCCCAGGCTTTTGCAGATGAGGCGCGGAATTGGGGACCGTTGATCGAGATCGATCCGCGCTTTCCCAACCGCACCAATGTCCAGTTCATGCAGGTCATGGATCGTTCAAACATCCGCATCGAAATCTGGGAACGTGGTGCCGGCTACACCCTGGCCTCGGGCAGCAGCAGCAGTGCAGCCGCGGCCGTCGCCCACCGCCTGGGGCTGTGCGATCAAGAAATCACCGTACACATGCCCGGCGGCCGGATTAAAATTGAGATTTCGCCGGACTTTGCGATTTCCATGACCGGAGGTGTTACCCGGGTGGCCACGGGAACCATTGATCCGGAGATGTTTGCAGAGCTAAATAGAGCAGGAGAAGGATAAATTGCGCTGCATTGACAGGCCAGGTGCTTGGTACCAATAGGAATATTGGAATGCTGGAATAATGGAATACTGAAGATAGTGTTTGATCCCGAAAAATATAAATATTTTTAAAAATTTGTGGCAATGCGTGATGCCGTCACTCGTAGAGTTCTACCGATATCTTAGCCGCTTCACTTTTCCTGAGGGAAAGATGATACCCCCTGGCTTTGACGTCGATGTGATCATCCTGGGATTTCTGGCCCTCGACTTCGATAATGCTCCCCGAAGAAATCCCCAATCCGGATAACCGATTGTCAATTTCACTGTGTTTTTGGATGTTGATTATCTTGCCGCGTTGTCCGGGATCCATTGCTTCTAAAAGCACCGCCTCCTTTGAAGAATTACAAATGAGGTCCTTTCTTTTCTCTAAGTTCTCGAGACACAGCGAGATAGAGTCGGCACACCGGACAGAGGTATCTCCCTTCTCGCAATGCCGCCGAAACCCCTTGATCCATTCCTGGCCGCCCCGGGGGCATATTTCTACGAACTCCACAAAATTGATAATCCGGTCCAGTATTTTATTGGAAATGGCGTGTTCGATTTTACAGGAAGATTCTTCGGCTTCATCTTCCTCCAGTAAAAGGATCTTTATGAAAAAGTCCTTCAGGGTCTCATGCCGGCGGACGACATCTTCGGCTAAAATTTTGCCTTTGTCAGTCAGGGTAATGATGTCGTAAGGCGCATAATTCACATATCCCTTTTCCGCAAGTGAACGCAGGGCGCCCGTTACCGAGGATTTATTGACCTTCAGCCGATCGGATATGTCCTTGGCTCTGGCGGCCTGCTTTTCAGATGAAATGTGAAATATGGCCTCCAGATAATCTTCCATGTTTGAACTTAGTGCTGCTTGAGGTGCCATGGTACCTTCCATAAAGTAGCAATTATCATAGTTAATATTGTGCTGCCTGATGCAGCCATTATTATCACGAAAACACGAAAGTACGAAAACACGAAAAAGAAAATAAAATTTCGTGTCTTCTCCGCCGGCGGATGTTTTCGTGATTAATTATCCTTTTTAGCTTGAGGCAAATCACACGTAGATGAGTCTGTCGAACAGGAAGTGCATCCGCAGCTGCACGGGTTCTTTTTTGTGTATTTTCTATAATAGCTGCGACCGATGAAGAAGGCCGCCAGCCCGACAATTAAAATGACAAGGAGATTTTCCATTTTACCTCACCAACACCCCCAATGCCGATCCGGTTTGAAAAATAAGAACAGCCAAACCAAAAGCTAACAGGGTGTTAAAAATAATAGCAAAAGCGCCCCATTTCCAGGATCCGGATTCTTTGGCAATTGAGACGACCGCCACAATGCAGGGGGCATAAAACATGGTAAACACAATCAGACCCAAGGCCATTAGCGGCGACCAGCCGGGGTCATTGGCCAGGGTTCTGGAAAGAGAGCCGCTCTCCTCCGGATCAACTTCTCCCAACGAATAGGCGGTGCCGAGGGTGGACACCATCACTTCTTTGGCAGCAAATCCCCCGATCAGGGCAATATTGGTGCGCCAATCAAATCCAGCCCATCGGGATACGGATTCAAGAGCGGTCCCAATGCGGCCGGCCGCAGAGTATCTCAGACTCGCTTCAGCCTCTGCGTAATCTATGCTCTGCAGTTGTTTTTTTAGATTCAGGGCTTCCCCGGAACGATCGCTGCCTTTATCAGCGCTTTGCAGTTCACCGCTAACTGAAGCCGGGACAGAACCCAGCAATGACTGGCGCCCGGATTCAAACTCAGCTACCCTTGATTCCGGAAGCATGGGAAAGGTCATCATGGCCCACAGAATAATCGAAAATCCCAGGATGACCGTCCCGGCTTTTTTTATATACTGCCAGGTTCTCTCCCAGGTATGAATCGCCAATCCTTTAAAGGTCGGCATCCGATAGGGAGGAAGTTCCATCACAAAAGGGGTCGAAGCACCTTTGATGACGGTAAGCCGTAACAGTTTGGCAACCCGGAGAGCGCCGGACGACGCTCTCCTGGTAATGGCAAACATGATCGCGGCCTCATGCTTTTCAAAAAAAGCCGCGATCAACAGGGCAAATACAGGCAGTTTGGCTCCACAATTCATAAATGGCACCGTCAGCAAGGTCGCCAGACGCTCCCGCGGGGATTTCAGCGTCCGGGTAGCCATCACTCCCGGGACCGCACAGCCCCCGGCAATACCGCCGGAGACAATAAAGGCCATGACCGAACTGCCGTGCAGTCCGAATATTCGAAACACCCTGTCCAGCATAAAGGCGACCCGGGCCAAATATCCGGAATCCTCGAGAAAGGCAATTCCGAAAAACATGAACATGATCAAAGGCACAAAACCCAGCACTCCACCGACGCCGTCGATTATTCCGGAAACGATCAGGGATCGGAGCAGACCATCGGGCAGAAGGGTGTAAAGGCTATGACCGATCCAGCCGAAAAGGCCTTCCAGCCAACCCACGGGCACCTTGCTGTAGCTGAAAACCACATGAAACAGCACCGCGAGGACGGCCAGCATAATGAGGGGACCCAGAAAACGGTTGGTTAAAACTTTGTCAATTTTATCTGAAGAGTATAGGCGGTTCGGATCATATTTTTGATAAATGACCCCCTGTTTAAGGATGGATTTGATATAACCATAGCGCTGGTCCGCGATCATGGCTTCAGGGTAGGTGTCCAGGGTATTCAGTAGGTGACTGGATACTTTTTTGACCGTGACCTCTAATTTGGCCGCCAGCTCGGGATTTGTCTTTTTACCCTGGCTTAAAATCTGTTCATCCTTTTCCATGTATTTCAGGGCGATCCAGCGCGCCGGATAGGTATCGGTCAGAAAGTTGTTGGTCCCGATCTCCTTTTCCATGTCAAGCATGGCATTATCAACATCATCGCCATAGGATATTTTAAGGGCACCAAATTTCCTTTTCTCCTTCACAATGTGGGCGGCGCTTTCCATCAACTCATTTTTGCCCTGGCCGGTCCGGGCAATTGTGGGTACCACCGGCACTCCTAATAGGGTGGACAATTTTTCGGCATTGACCTCGATGCCGCGCTTTTTGGCGACATCCATCATGTTAAGGGCAATGCACACCGGAATGCCCATCTCGAGAAACTGAACGGCAAGATACAGGTTGCGCTCCAGATTGGATGAATCCACAATGTTGATTACCACTTCGGGCTTTTCGTTGACCAGATAATTTCGGGCAACCACTTCCTCCAATGAATAGGCCGTGAGCGAATAGGTCCCGGGCAAATCAACAATGTGCAATGTGAAATCTTTATGGTTATAGGTCCCCTCTTTTTTCTCAACCGTGACACCCGGATAATTGCCGACATGCTGGTGCGCACCGGTCAGTTCATTAAAAAGGGTCGTTTTGCCGGAATTTGGATTGCCGGCCAGAGCAACCGTTGCCTGCATTATACTTCAACCTCCACCTCAATAAAATCAGCTTCATTATTTCTCAGAGTAAGGGTGGCGCCTCGAACTCTCAAGGCCACCGGATCGTACAGGGGCGCCCGTCCCTGGATTCTGATTTCGGTTCCCGGAACCAGACCCATTTCCCTGATACGCTGTCCAAGATCACCGGCTACCTTCACTGCCGTAATCGTTCCCGCTTGATTATCAGCCATCTGGCGTATGTTGATCCGCATTTTGAAACAAGCCTCCTGGGTGACACATAATATTTTACAGACCGAATAATGTTAGGTATACCAAACTTTATGCAATGTCAATTATAAAATTGTATCAAAACAGCTTTATTGGCCAGGATAAAATAAGCGGTATAATTCGGATTTAGGAGGGAAAGTGAGCCTTGCTTGATTCGATTTAAAGCGCATTGGCCGCTGCAAATTGTCAGCGACCAGAATCATGTTTAAACCGCATTAATAACGGATTGGTCCAACATCTTGTCGAATTTTACGTGAATTGAATAATCTTCAAACGGAAAAGGATAAACCCCCACAATAATCCCGCTGCGATCAATCATTTGGCCGGGTCTGCGCTTAGAAGTGTTAAAGGCGACAGATATTCTGCGGCCCAATAATAAGCGGGCTGTTTCCTCTTTTGAAATTCTGATCTCAAATGACAGCCCGCCGACCGATATATCGGAAAGTTCGCCTTTGAAAGATTTACCAATGGGCTCTCCAGACCTATTGAGCAATTGAATTTGTCCTTTGCCGGAAAGTTTGACCCGCTTTAAGGCCCGGCGGTCCATTTTTTTTGATTTTAATAACGCTGTTGCACTTTGAAAGCCCGCACAAAAATCAGATAATTTTTGTTCAAGGGCTGGAACCTCCTTTTTCCATTTCAGCAGGGAATCTTTTGCTATATATTTCAAATTTACGTTGCTCAAGGAGATTAATGATGTGGTACATACCGTAGTGGAAAAAAAGTTTTCCTGACCTGCAAGCTGGCCGGGGCCCAACGTATAGAGCAGGACATCACCGGCTTTGTCCTGGTAAATCATTTTTAATTGGCCCTGGTTTATGAAATAAAGATTTGTGTTTAATTTCCCCTGGGAAAAAATCGTCTGGTTAACCCCCAGTATCAAATCTTGCATCGAATAGAAAAGCTCATTTTTTTCTTCGGTATCAAGCGTATCATAAAGCTTGGACCAAATCTGCATATGGATCGGATCCAGCGATTGGCTTTTTCCCTCTTCAATAATTTCGGCAGAACTGATGATTTCATCCAATGCCATTGGGTCAACTTCCAGCAGGCGTTCCCTTAGCTGTTCAGCTTTTGGAAAGTTCTTTTCTCTGGCAGATTGCACAATCATGTTAAAAAGCAATTTTACAGCGGCATTTGTATCGCCATCGGCGATATGTTGACCAACCAATTTTTCGGATTCATCATTGTTGCCCATTCAGAGCACCTCCAGCATTTTTATCCGGGAAGATTTTCAAAAAAATTATATTTATCAAACACCTGAGAGAAGAAATAATGGAGATCAATTTGATGACACAAGGATTGTGGCGTTGCGGCGAAAATAACATCACTCGCTTCCAAAAACCTTCTTGAGCAGATCCGTAACCCGGGCGGCCGGATCCTGACGGATCTTTTTTTCTTCTTCCGCCAGTGTTAAATACAGGCCGTTCAGGGCCTTGTCGGTTACATATTGGTCCAGATCGAAGCTCATCCTGTCGGCGAAAGGGATGGTCTTTATTTTGTCGTCCAGGGATTGATAGGAACTGGTAACGCCGACCTCGGACATGGCCTGGTGAGTAATTGGTTTGAAAATCTCCTGTAAACGACCCGAGGTTTTACCCTGAAAATACTGAGTCGCGGCATCGTCCGGGCCGTCAAGGATCTGGCGGGCATCGGTAAACGACATCTGTTTGACGGCATCCAGGAAAATGGTTTTGGCCTCAGGGGCTGCACGCTCTGCCGCCCTGTTCATGCTTAATTCAAATTCGTCTATCTGGTTGCCAAAGCCGGTAGCCCGCAAGAGTTTCTCAGCTTTCATAACATTTTCCGGCAAGGGAATTTTAATTTTTGGATTTTTAAAATAACCGTCGGTTTTAGAGACCGCTGTGACGGCATTACTTGTACCGACTTCTAAGGCCTGCTTGAGACCATTTATGATTTCATCCTCGCTAAGCCCCTTTTCTCCTCCCAGTTTTTGGGTCGTTTCTTTGAGCCAATTCTGAAATCCGGCATCGGCCTTGGGTCCGTAACTGAATACAAAAAGCAAACTTATAACCAGGGTCAAAATTCTTGATTTCATGTTCCCCCTTTAAAATGTATAAATACATTGGTGTCTTGCCCGTCGATTTCCGGTCTGTTTTCCATCCAGTTTAATATTTTGCAGCCGTCGGCTTCGCCCGATGGTGCCGAACAACTGATGTACGGCATAATAGGGTCTCCGGCAATTGATTTATAGTAAAGCATGCGGGCCTTTTCTTTGGGGAACGCTTCCAGTTCCAGGAGATGAACCATATAGATAAAGCAATCCCCTTCGAACATATCGCTGGTTTCCCTGAACTCGTTAATCCGCTTCTTGAATTTGTCAATGGCGATGTTTTCGTCGTCGGCTTCAATGAACAAATTAAATTCTCCATGACGGCGATCTGTCTCTTTGGTATTTTGCTGATTGGTGGCGTGAAGAAATTTTCCGATGTAAATCATTTTGGTTCCTTTCTAGAGGTCCTCACAAAAAATCTGAAAAAAAGATCTCTGGCCCATTTTCAATGGGGATATACTAACCCGTTCAGGAATATTTGTCCAGAGGCGCTCATTTGATATTGCAGATTAAGGAACCAGCAACTATTTTTGCCTGACCTTATAGCCCTTCTGCTTTAAAAGGGCGACAACACTCCGGGGGCCTACCAAATGCCCGGCACCGACAACGATGAATATGTTCTCGGTCTCTCCCAGCATGCTTACAATTTTCTTCACCCAGTCTTTATTGCGCTGGAGCAGCAGGCGATCTTCCATCTCCGGATAGTCTTCAAAGCTTTTAAATAAGAGTGAATACAGTTTATCGACTTGACCCTTTTGCCAGAAGCGCATCATATCATCAGCCATTTCAGCTGCAATCTCCAGATCCTTCAGGGTTTGGCCTAAAAATGCCTTCTGATCATCGGCGCTCATATTCCCAAGAAGGTCCAGCTGGTAATCTATCGGTTCGAAAAATCCGATCTCTTTTCCATCCGATCGGGCCCTGTCATAATAATGGACATCAAGGCCGTTATCAGAGCTATATCCTAAACGTTGGAACTCAAGGGTGGCCAAGGTTACCGCGAGGAACCAGGGTCTGAAGCGGACAAATTGCTCCATGGGCAGTCCCAGATCGGTCATCCTTTTTTGGAGGGCCATGCGCAAATCACCGGAAATATTTTGCAGCAGGGATTGACCTTCCGGATATTGCCCCATGGCCAACATCTGGTTCAGCACGGCCGGGTCCTGCATAGCCCCCAGATCCGTTTCAAAAACAACTTTTGGGCTTACGCTGTAAGCGGCATTAATTTCGGGTGCCAACGGGTAGGCGTCGCTTTTCAGAAGGTGCAGGGAACCCATCAGAAATACCTTGTGGGTTGGTGTCTCCACTTCCCAGAGACAATGTTTCTGGACGGCTGTCTGTTGGTTTTGCCTGGCATCTAAACCTTCTGAAATAAACAGGGTAAAAATCAGGCTCAGTATTACGCTGGCAGTTCTCAGCCGTTCGCGTTTAAGGGGCAGATGGTATGCCATGTTGATTCTTTTCCAGTTTTCAGGTTGAATGATCAGCAGTAGTTTCAAAACCCCATTTTATCCGCCCTCCGATCCGGACAAGCCCTCCAAAGGCGGGCAAGCCCTCCGGAGGCGGGCAAGCCCTCAAGCATGGGTTTGAAAGCCCTTCAATACTTTTAATCTTCAGGCAAGGCAGGATTTTCAAGCCTGGGCGCAACGGGATCCAGAGTTTTTAATTTATGGGTAAGGGCATCCAGGTTTTTGATAAATGTCAGACTGTGAGAATATTGCCGGATAAGACGATAAGCTTTGCCGGCCAGACTTTTAACCGCCCGTTGATGGCCAACTTCATTGTGAATGTAAACCCCGGCAGCCTTGATCAATCCCTTCAGCGCCTGGCGTTCATCACCGCTGGCCAGCTTCCATATTCCTTCCAGATGGTCATGGAACTCAAAAAAAAGTCCATTATTCCAAATCACCAGACATTGCAGCAGAGGATCAACCAGTCGGCTATTCTTAATCTGGTTAAACACCTGATCATAGCTCTGCAAACGGTAATGAATGTATTCAAGATAGATTTCAGAGGGGTTTTTTGAGCGCCAGATATCTGCCTCAGCTCGATAGGCCGATGGTTCCATCCGCGCCAGGGCATCGATAAAGGCTTCTGAAAGAGAATTGCGAATATCCCGTGACAACCGATCGTTAAAAGGATCAAATTTGCCGGCAGCTATTTTTGGATTAGGAGCACAAACGGACGATCTCTTCATAATTCGAAAGCTATTCCCATTCTTTTAATATCTGATTCACGATTTTACCGTCAGCCAGCTTGCCAAAATGCTTCATGACCGGTCCCATGGCCTGCATCCTGCTTTTGTATTGAGAAAAATCAATATTTTCGGTTATCCAGATGGTTATCGCTTCGCGATCAATCATCTTCGGCAGATAGGATTGCAAGATTTCAAGGTAATCAGAAGTAGTCTGCCCGGTGAGCTCCAGGACTGTCTGCTCGGATTTTGTAAGCCCCCTGATAATCCCGATGACATCATCGTCGGTTATTTCTTCAGGTTTTTTCAGGCGGGTTGTTTTTTTTCCGCTTTCAAGGGTGATGGGTACGGTCAGTTTGGGAAACTCCGATATGATCATACGCAGGGCCGTGCGGACTTCCTGGTCCTTATTTAACATGGCCGATTTAAGATCGGTGCGAAGCTTAGCATGCAATGATATATTCATATCCTGGCCCCAACCATACTCGCTGTCGTTGCTCATTTTTTACTCCTATAAATATTTAAAATGATAGTCAAAAGTATATCACATTTCTGTAATATTTAAGATAGAAAGATTCAAAACATCCAAAACCGGATTTATCATCGGTTTTGAACCCGATTATAGGAATTTTTGTGGTAACGGGGGGTTTGCCTTAAGCCCCTGGCCCGGAAGCAGTATCACCGTTGAGGTACCATGGGCAAGGATTCTCCCCTTGGCATCTGTCACCTCGGCGTCAGCATATCCCAGCGTTCTCCCCAATTTGATCTGGCGGCCTTTGGCGATAAGTTTGCCGGAAACCGCCGGGGCAAGGTAGTTTAATTTAAGATCAACGGTAGTCACACCCGTGTCCTGGTCTTCGATCTCATAGAATAAAGACCAGAAGGCCGCGGCATCGATAATCGAGGCAAATACACCGCCGTGAACAAAGCCAAATGGCTGTAAATGCTTCCGGGCCAGATCGATTTCCAGTTCTGAAAACCCGGCGCCGACCTCTAAGATCTTCATGGAAAGCAGATCAAAATAAGGACAGCAATTTATCAGCTGATTGACTCTTTGGATATACTCCGGATTGATGGTCTTCATGATTATTCCCGATTAGCATTGGTATGGCACCCCTTTCAGCTTGGCTAAGCGCCTATAGGTCCTTTTCTAATACTTCAGCTTCTTCCTGAATTCTACGCCAGGCATGCTCAACATGGCACCGTTCAGTGCTGGTCTGCCCGACACAAAACCGCAGCGTAAGTCGATCGTGCATAGCGGTGTGAGTTAGGTAGATATCCCCGCTCTGGTTTAGACGGTCCATCAGCCGCTGATTGATCCCGTCTCCGCCCCGATGACGAAAACACACCAGATTTAAAGGCGGCGGCACGGCCAGCTCAAAACGCTCATCCGCCTTAACCCAGCCGGCGAACATCTGGGCGAGCGCAACATGGCGCCGCACATGGTTTTGCAGTCCCTCAACACCGTAATGGCGGATAACAAACCACAGCTTCAAAGAGCGAAACCGCCTTCCCAGCGGAATTTGCCAGTCACGGTAGTCAATCACGGCCCCGGACTCGGTGGCCTGGTTGCGAAGATATTCTGGCAATATACTCAGGGTTCGAATCAGGATACTGCGATCGGCTACATAAAAACAATCACAGTCAAAATTGGTGAACATCCATTTGTGGGGGTTAAAGCAATAACTGTCTGCCAGTTCAAGTCCGTTTTGAATCCAGCGAAACTCCGGGCACAAAGCGGCTGTTCCGGCCATGGCGGCATCCACATGCATCCAGATGTTATTTTCACCACAAATCCTGCCAATCTCCGGCAGTGGATCTATACCGTTGGATGATGTCGTTCCCACCGTGGCCGTTGCAAAAAATGGCACGCGACCCGCCCGCTGATCCCGATCTATCTGGCTGGCCAAGTGATCCGGCCGCATGCCAAAGCGGTCGTCCACATCAATCAACCGCAGGTTTTCCCGACCGATGCCGGCTATTTTGACGTCTTTTTCAATGGAAGAATGGGCCTGGTTGGACGTGTATGCGACCAGACGACCATTGCAGCCCCGGTCGTTGCCGGCAAAATTGGTGATTCGTTCGCGGGCGGCCAGTAATGCGCATAGGGTGGCACTGGAAGCAGAATCCTGTATGACCCCGCCGCCGGTATCAGCCGACAGGAATTTCTGCGGCAAACCCAGCATCTCAACCAGCCAATCAAGTACGTGGGTTTCCAGTTCGGTGCAGGCGGGGCTGGTGGCCCACAACATCCCCTGCACACCAAGACCCGCCGACAGCAGCTCTGCCAGTATGGCCGGTCCCGAAGTATTGCCCGGGAATAGAGCAAAAAAGTTGGGGGATTGCCAATGGGTCACACCGGGGAGGATCAGATCCGAAACGTCCTTGAGAACAGATTCAAAAGCCTCGCCTTTATCCGGCGGGTGGGCGGGCAAAGAGGCCCTGACCTGACCGGGTTTAGACCGGGACAATACCGGCATCGATTCAACGTTCTCATAATAATCGGCTATCCAGTCCACCACCTGGCGTCCGTAGCGCCGAAATTCTTCCGGCGTCATGTGGTAGGATTTGTGTTCGTTCATGGATGCTCCGGTTTTGGTTTACGAGTTAAACATCCGAGAGTAATTGATTTCGTTGTAATAGGTTTCAGGTGTTCCGCCGCAGGCGGAACACCTGAAACCTTTATCCACATGTGAATTACTTCCACCTATTTACCCTCTTTACCTATTTCTCTATTCAACTATTTAACTAATATTTGATCCGCTCATATATATGAAAGTTGTAGGGCTCAATACCATCTATAAATACTGATTTGGTGATTTTAAAGTCGGCCTCGGAAATTTCCGGAAAATAGGTATCCCCGGGAACCTCTCTATCCAGAGCGGTTAAATAGATCCTGTCAGTCACCGGCAGTGACTCCTGATATAATTGGCCGCCGCCGCAAATAAAAGCTTCGTCTTCCTCGCCGGGACAGGATTGGAGGGCACTGTCAAGATCATGTACAATAATGCAGCCGGCGGCTTGATAATCGGATTGACGGGTGATGACTATGTTGGTCCTTCCAGGCAAGGGGCTGCCGATCGATTCATAGGTTTTTCTTCCCATGATAACGGTGTGGCCGAGGGTAATCTCTTTAAACATCTTTTGTTCACCGGGAATCTTCCAGGGAATGTCTCCCCGGTTGCCGATAACACGGTTGGAGGCCATGGCAACGATCTGCGAAATAAGCATGTCATTTACTCCTTGACAGGTGTATTCGACACCGACAAATTAAATCCGAAGTTCTAATTTCGTGCATCGGATTCCAGATTTATTCAAAATAACTTTCGCGTCTAAAGTTCCAATTCCATAAAACTCGGCTTATCAAGGGGATTATAGCAATAGGCTTCGATGGTTTTAAAACCCAGAGAACCATAAAGCCTTTGAGCTGCCTTCATGGATTCGACGGTATCCAGGCGCATCTTTTGATACCCCTTTCGACGGGCCTCGGCGACTACTGAATCCGCCAGCGCCCTTCCGATACCACGACCCTGATGCTCCGGAATTACATAAAGCCGCTTCATTTCACATATTTTATCCTGCAACGGGCGCAGGGCCACGCAACCTGCATGGCCTCCGACTACCTCTGCCAGCAGAATACAGCCTCCGGGTGAGGCATAATCACCCGGCAGTCCTGCCAGTTCCCGGCTGAAACCCTGAAACTCCAGATCGAAACCGAGCGAGCCTGCATACTGAATAAACAGTTCCCGGACCGACTGATAGTGGGCTTTGGTTTGGGCATGGATTATTCGGGTCATGGTCTGCGATTTTATGGTTTCAGGTTTCAGGTTTCAGGTGTCAGGCGGCTCTTAGATGGTCCCGGGCCTCTATTCACTGTTACGGGTTGCGGGTTGCAGGTTACGTGGTTAACATCAGAACAATCAGAAATCTGGATCAACCGTTCTCTGGCGTCTGACACCTGAAACCTGGAACCAGCTGAGCTCAACACTTAAGGAGAGCAATTAATTATTAATTACTCAGGAGCCCTGCATCATATTATTAAACAAAATTAGATAATCATCCTTGCTCATCGGCCGGGGATTATCTGCGTTGCTGCCATTCACAAAAGATTTGAATGCCAGTTCTTCAATATCTGCCGCCTTTACGCCGAAACTGCCGAAGCTGGGCAGGTTTACGTCCACGGCCAGTTGATTTACAGCTTCAACGGCTCTGCGGGCCCCATTCTCTGTCGAATCAGAGGAAATCCCCATGGCAGAGGCAATTCTGGCATATCTCTCCCGGCAGTAGTCCATGTTGTATTCCATTACGGCCGGGAGCACAACGGCATTGCAGACCCCGTGGGCCGTATCGTATTTCCCGCCCAGGGCCTCGGCGATGCAATGGACAGATCCCACATCCGAATGACTGAAGGCAATCCCGGCCAGCACGCTGCCCAAGAGCATCCCGGCCCGAGCTTCCATATCATTTCCCTTAAAGACGGCTATCTTCAAGTATTTTGCCACCAGCTCGATGGCATACAGGGCCGCAGCGTCCGCCAGGGGTTCAGATACCCTTGCCGTATAACCCTCGATGGCATGGGTCAGGGCATCCATTCCGGTTGCAGCCGTCAAACCCGACGGCAGTGTTATCGTCATCTGCGGGTCGAGCAGCGCAATCCTGGGTGCAATACAGGGATGCTTAAGGGTAAATTTAAAGCCTTCTCCGCTGTCTGTAATCACGGAACTGAATGTCACTTCGCTGCCGGTTCCGGCTGTTGTCGGTATGGCAATTAGCGGAAGGACGTTTCCGGAAATTTTACCCCTGCCTTCATAATCCCTGACAGCCCCCCCGTGGGTAGCCAGCACTGCAATGGCCTTGGCACAATCGATGGGACTTCCGCCCCCGACCGCGACCAGGCCGTCTGCCTTCAATCCTTTGGCCATTTTGGTGCCTGCGTGTACGTTGTGGTCCTTGGGGTTAGACTCGACTTCACTGAAAGTATCAAATTCAATTTTGGCCGTCGTAAGCTGGTCAGCAATGGCAGATAAAAGACCGGAGGTCTCAATTCCTTTGTCGGTAACGATCAGCACCTTTCGGAATCCAAGCACTTTTACAGATTCCGCCAATTTTCCAATCGCACCGACACCGTATTCTATTCTCGTCGGCAGTTCAAAGCTAAAACTGTTTAACAAATTCATTCGCAGTATCTCCTTATTCGCATTCCCTCACCCTACTGTTATTTATTATTATTTAAACTTCTCAGTAATTTTTATGCAAGATTCAGGTATTAAACTTCTTGCAAGATCAGATGACAATTTATATGCTAGATTGATTTATATGGCAAGAATCCGAATCCAGCTTCGTATTAATTAGCGGCTTATTTCAAAAACCCAATTTATTACTAATTAAGTAGCCAAAGCATGCGTAAAAGAGAAGGCGACCATAAATTTGCAGAACAATCCCGGTCCTCGCGCGAAGCAAATGTTCGCAAGGTGACCTGGATAGGCTTGCTGATCAACATTGGTCTTTCGGGCCTTAAATTTGCGGCCGGCTATTTCGGCCGAAGCCAGGCCCTTATCGCCGACGCCATCCACAGCCTAACCGATACGGCAACCGATATCGCTGTGATCGCAGGTTCCCATTACTGGTCCCGCCCCCCGGATGGATGCCATCCCTACGGGCATCGACGGTTGGAAACCCTTGTGACCGCATTTATAGGTCTCATACTGGCCGCTGCGGGCATTGGCATCGGCTGGGAATCAATTTCCACCCTGCACCAAATGCATGCATCGCCACCGGGTTGGATAGCTTTATATGCCGCCATGGCATCAATTGTCACCAAGGAGATTCTCTACCGCTGGACAGCGTCCGTTGGAAAGAAAATCAAAAGTCCAGCACTGGCGGCCAATGCCTGGCATCATCGCACCGATGCCATCAGCTCGTTGCCGGTCCTGATTGCTGTCGGGGGGGCATTGATTTTCCCGTCCTGGTCATTTCTGGACCATGTGGGTGCAGCCATCGTCTCAGTTTTCATTTTGCATGCAGCCATGAAAATTACCTGGCCGGCTATCAGCGAACTCATCGACGCCGGCGCACCTGAAGAAATCCAGAAAAAAATTGCGGAAATTGCCTGCAATACCAGCGGTGTCAGAGAAATCCATGCTGTCAGATCCCGGTATATCAGTTCAAGTATTCAGATTGACATGCATATTGTCGTGGACGGCAATATGAGCGTCCGGGATGGTCACACTATCGCCGATAACGTTGAAAATAGTATCATCTCCAGTATCCCGGAGGTATTGGAGGTGGTTGTACACGTGGATCCTTCTCAGGTACTATCAGATAAATAATTTTCAGTTGAAAATAACTAAAAACCGTAATATTATTAAATTGTTAGGCTTTCAGAAGAAATGCCTAAAATGCACTAAAGTGCCTAAAATGCCTAAAATGGATGAGTCAATGCGCTCCGCCGTAAATCTTATAGCTCAATCTTCAAATGAGGAAGCCAGTAACCAGGATTAAATAAATAGTGTACCTTCCGTTTCAAATTTATTATAATCGATAGTCCGCCTGCGGCGGATTAGGCACTTTATTACTTTAGGCATTTATTTGGGAAATTTGGTTTAGACATTAAATGTATAATCGCTCATTTTACCTGTTAATAATTTTATAGGTGACGGTAAACTATGCCGGTTTTTGAATACACCGCCCTGGACGAAAGAGGCAAATCCACCTCCGGAATTATTGATGCGGAGGGGGCTCAAGTCGCCCGTCAGAAGCTTCGTACCTCTGGGATTTTCCCGGTATCAATTAAAGAAACCCAGGAGGAGGAACCGAAAAAGGGGTCGGGAACATTCAGCCTGTCTTCGCGGTTAAGCCGCGTTAAACCGGTGGAGGTCGCGATGATGACCCGACAGCTGGCAACCTTGATTGGTGCCGGTTTCCCGCTGGTATCCGCCCTTGATGCACTGATACCTCAGACCAAATCCCATGGTTTCAAAAAAACCCTGGCCCAAATCAAGGATTCGATTGTGGAAGGCAACAGTTTTGCCCGGGCCCTGTCGAATTATCCGGGGCAATTTTCACCCCTGTATGTCAACATGGTTCGCGCCGGCGAAACCTCCGGAACCCTTGAAATCGTTTTGGAACGGCTGGCTGACATAACCGAAAAGCAGCAGGCCCTGAAAAACCGAATCCAGACTGCACTGGCGTATCCGATTCTTATGATGATCATCGGCACCGCTGTTTTATTCATACTTTTGATCTATATTGTCCCCAGTATTACGTCCATTTTCACTGAAATGAATCAGGTCCTGCCGACACCGACCCGGGTCCTGATTTTTTTGAGTGCTTTTTTTAAATCCTACTGGTGGGGTATTTTGATTATTATCGCTGCCGTGGCAATGTTTTTCAATCGCGCAAAAAGGACCGAAAAGGGACGCTATTGGATCGATAAAACGATGCTAATATTGCCGGGCATCGGTATCCTGGTCAAAAAGCTTGCCGTGGCTCGCTTCGCGCGAACCCTGGGATCTCTATTGGAAAACGGGGTGTCCATGTTGATTGCTCTCGATATCGTTAAAAATATTGCCGGCAACAAGCTGATTTCCGATTCAATCGAAACGGCTGCTATTGAGGTGGGTAAAGGCCAGGGATTGGGGGCAGCCCTGTCCGGCAGCGGAATCTTCCCCCATCTGTCCATCCAGATGATCCAGGTAGGGGAACAAAGCGGCCAACTGGAAACGATGCTCACTAAAATTTCAGATGTATTTGAAAACGAGGTGGAAACCACTATCCTGCGACTCACATCATACCTGGAACCCGTGATGATCCTGGTCATGGGATCCGTTGTCGCCTTTATCGTTTTATCAATATGTCTGCCGATATTTGAAATGAACCAATTGATACACTAGGCCAGATGAATTGAATATTGACAATTGAGAAACGAATATTGGTGGAATTCTGTCGTTTCCAGGTCCTGTAATTGCTCCAAATTGATGGAGTCGAAACGAGGATCAATTCTTCACTTAAGCTTTATCAATAAGGAAAGGAAAAATCCGATGCTGCGGAAGTTGAGATACGACAAACGGGGGTTTACACTTATCGAACTGATGGTTGTTATCATTATACTTGGAATTCTCGCCATGTGGGTGGCACCCAAAATCATGAGTCGACCGGGAGAGGCCAGACAAACCAAAGCCCTTTTAGATATTCAAAACCTCGAGACCGCTCTGAAATTATACAAACTCGATAACGGTATGTACCCGGCCACTGAGCAGGGTCTTGAGGCCCTGGTGGAAAGGCCTGAAACCGGAGCTGTCCCCAAAAAGTGGAAACCCGGCGGGTACCTCGAAAAGGGCAAGGTTCCCAAAGACCCCTGGGGCAATGATTTTATTTACCTGTCTCCGGGCCTTAAAGGCGATTTTGACATCATTTCCTATGGACTGGATGGAGTGCCCGGTGGCGAGGGCGAAAATGCGGATGTTAATAATTGGGACACCGAATAGTGAAACAGTCAGTGGTCCGTCGTCAGTTGTCAATTGTTAGGTTTATAAATTGGTAATCAATGCCGCAACGCAGGTCCTTTTCTTTGCTCAGCACCATGAACCCAGAAACCAGCAGATTTAGCGCTAATTTTCCCAATCGACCACGGACAATCAAAGACAGGCATTGTACCGGTTTTACACTGATTGAACTGATTGTGGTGATCTCGCTGATCGGCCTGATGTTGTTTTTTTCCCTGCCCCGGCTTCAGGACAATCCCTTCCTGGACGACAGCAAACAAAGCTCGCGCTGGCTGATCGGAAAAGTTCAATCATTAAAGGAAAGCGCCATCCGTGAACAAAAGCAGTATTCACTGCATTTTGATCTGGACAGCGGCCGGATATGGGAAACCAATGAATCGATGTCCGCCGAAGACATTGACAGTGCGGCTTTAAACAACAGCTATTCCCTGCCGGATGATCTGCGGATCATCGATATCCAGTATCCGCAAAAAGGCAAAATTGTTGCCGGCCAAGCCGAAATTATTTTTTACAAAGCCGGCTATACGGACAAAGCCCTGGTTCACATGCAGGAGGGCGATTTATATTTGAGTTTTTTGATAGAACCCTTCCTGTCGAAGGTTCAATTTTTTGAAAGTTATGCCAGTTTTGAGGACTGATTCTGGTTGCTCGTCACTTGTCTCTGGTCACTGGGGGCTGGTTGCTGGTCACTGGCAACTGGCTTATGGCTAATTAGCGCTTGTACCCGGGAGCTTTTTAGGGGTCATTTCGATATTATGAATGAAAACAAGTTTTTAAATTCCAGCAACCAGGACCCAGGCACCAGGTGCAAGGGACCAGGGACCAGGGGCCGGCGACCGGTAACCGGCGACCGGCGACCAGCGACCAGCAGCCAGCCGCCAGTGACCCGCAACGGCTTCACCCTGCTTGAGGTTATGGTAGCAATGGCAATTATGGCAATCGTTTTGGTCAGTGTGTACCGGATGCACTCCCAGACCCTGGCCATGAACACCGCCAACAGGTTCTACACCCTGGCTCCCATGCTGGCACAAAGCAAACTGGCACAACTGGAGACCGGCTCATCAGAAATTATTTCTGGTGATTCTGGGGACTTCGGGGATAAATTTCCCGGTTACAGCTGGAACGTCTCCACGGAGGAAGTAGCGATAGCGGCGCTGGGTGAAGTTGCCAATGATTTTAAACGGATAAACTTGAGTGTATCCTTTAATGGCAATGAATATGTCTACAATGTCAGAACCTACCGCTTAATGCGGGAGTAAATCAGAAGCCAGAGGTCAGAGGACAGATGACAGGAAACTACTGGCATAGGGCAAAACGCAAAGGGCCAAGCGTAAGATTTTTCAGAAATGTCCGAATTGTCTGCCTATACGCTAGGCGCTATGCGCTATGCTTTTTGCGCTTTAGCATCAAGTATCCAGAATCGCGTATCGAAAATTGGATATCAAGTAGCAAGCGACCAGTGACCAGATACCAGCAGCCGGATACCAGCAACGGTTTCACCCTGGTGGAAATCCTGCTTGCCTTTTTGATTCTGGGGATCGTGATGACCACTATTATGGCCTCGTTCAACGCCGTATTCTCCACCACCGATACATTGAACAACAGCAGCCAGTATTTTGATACGGCCAAAAATTGCCTGAATCGCATGACCCTCGACCTGGAAGCCATATATGTTCGCCAGCCACCGCTTTTCAAAAAACCGGAGTTTGACGATCCGCCGGACCCCTATCGCATTGTCGGTTCCACAATGGATTCTGGTGGCACAAGTTTTGCAGCAATTAGATTCACCAGCAGTGCCCATATCCCTTTGGCAAAAAGCCAGCGGGACGGAATTGCTGAAATTGTTTATTATGTGCAAACCAAAAATGACGGCCAGATGGTGCTGAAACGCGCGGATCATCTGTATCCCTACCCAGTGTTTGAGGAAAAGGGTGGCGACCCCGTGTTGTGCAACAATCTAAAATCATTAGCATTTAAGTATTTTGATGCTGACGGCGCTGAATTTGAGGAGTGGGATTCCGATTCGGACGAGTATGGATATGCAACGCCGGCTGCCGTAAACATTCAGCTTGAAATCGGCAACGAAACCACATCTTACGATTTTGAAACCACTGTCAATCTAGCGGTTCAACGCCAGAAAATAGAGTAAAAATGGTGAACGTGTTAAAATTGGCACGAAATAACCGGGGCATCGCCCTGCTGATAACCATATCAGTAACGACGATTCTGGTAGCGGCCGCTCTGGAATACAACCGCCGCGCAAGATTTGAGGTTCTCTCGACCGCTTCTGTGCGGGACCGGATGACGCTGTCATATATGGCTTCTTCCGGGGTTCATGCCGCGATGGCCCTGCTGATTAAAGACAAAGCAGACTCCAATTTCGACTCCCTTCAGGAAGATTGGGCGAATCCCGACAAAATAGATGAAATCCTTCAGGAGATCCCATTTGATAGCGGCAAGCTCTCGGTCGTAATTACCGATGAACTGGCTAAAATTCAGGTCAATGCCCTGGTCATGTTCCCGGACAGCCGCCAGTTCAACGAATCCCAGGTAATGATCTGGGAACGTATTCTAAACGTTATCGGAAACGAGGACGATCTTCAAAATGACAGCAATCCGACAGCCATCGTTAATTCGGTTAAAGATTGGCTCGATAGTGGCGATGATGATGCGACAACCGGTTTAAGCGGTGCTGAATCAAGCTATTATGGGGAGCAGGACCCCCCATACAAAAGCCGCAACGGTCCGATGGCGGATCTGAACGAACTTTTGTTGATAAAAGGCATAACCCCTCAGCTTTATTACGGCACCAAGGATGCCCCCGGTCTCTCCAATTATATGACCGTCCACGGGTTGGCCGTTGGTGCGGGAACCTCCTTCAACTGGCCGGGGCGCATCAATATAAATACGGCTGACGTCCCGGTGCTGGCATCTCTGCTGGGAAGCGAAAACCAGGATTTGGCCCAGGCGGTTTATGATTACAGGCAGGAAATGGCGGCCGAAAAAGATGTACATGACTTTTCGAGCCCTCAATGGTATAAAACTATTGCCGGTCTCAGCGATGTCACGATAGATTCCAGGCTGATTACCACATCAAGCGACGTGTTTCGAATTCGATCCACGGCTTCCATTAACGAGATCCAATCATCGGTAATCGCGGTGGTACAACGGGTCCAAAACCCCGAATCCGGCAAATGGTCATGTAAAGTTTTAAGCTGGGAAACCCTATGAGCAGAAAAGTACTTGGTATCGACATTCGAAAAGAGTCCATATCCGCAGTGCTGGTTAAAACCAGCCTGCGGGAAAGCCGGGTCGATACCCATGCAAATATACCCATACCTGATTCTGGAGAGGATTCGGAAGGCGTCAAAACGGCCCTGGAGGCCCTCACCGGACACATCGATCCGGCAGGTTGTGATTGTGTGGTCTCAATCTCGGCCGACCATTTCTCTTATCGTATCCTGAAAGTCCCGTTCAAAGCGGAAAAAAAAATCCGAATGGTTCTGCCTTTTGAGTTGGAGCCCACAGTCCCGTTTCCGGTTGATGATCTTATTATAGATTTTATTGATCTGGAGTCGGACAGCCAAAGTGACCAGACAGATCTGATAGCCGTGGCAGTGCCGAAATTAAAGTTAAACTCTTATATTGAGACCCTGGCCGCCATAAAGATTGACCCGGAAATGATAACTGTCAGCGGTCTGCCTTCAGCCCTCTGGCTGGCCCGCCAGGCCGATCCTGGCGAGGATCAGCTTTTTCTTGAAATCAACAAAACGATCAGCACCCTGTTCATTGTCGGTGGCAGCCGGATAAAACTGATCCGATCGATTCCGACACCGGTAGCTGAAGATACCCGCGCCGGAGCACTGGGCGCCTTTGTCCGGCGCACGCTGGCAGCCTACGGCGAACTCTCCCATTCTGATTTTCAGCCCCTGGATATCGTGATGACCGGCTCCGGTTTAAACGGTGCCAATTTTGATAAAGATGTCGCCGGCGTTCTGGATCTTCCAGCCAAGCGGCTGAATATTTCCGAGCGCCTGAATATTCCCATAGACGATGACGATGTCAACCCATGGGACCCGGCCTTGATGAATGGCGCCCTCTCTCTGGCCATGGTGGAAATCGAAGGCCTCGGCGGGCTAAATTTTCACAAAGGACAATTTGCCGCCAAAAAGCTTTTTGTGAAGCACAAAAAAAATTGGATCAAGACCGGCATATTCGCAGCAGCCGTAATTGTCCTGCTATTATTTAATTTAATTACAGATTCATATAAGCTGAACAAACAGCTCGATGGTTACGATCAGCAGATTCGCAATATATTTCAAGCGACATTTCCCGATGAAAAAATAGTCGACCCGTTTCAGCAAATGCAGATAAATGTAAAGGAGGCCAAAAAAAATGCGGGCATCCAAAGTGCCGCCGGGCCTCACCTGCGTAGTATCGATATTGTAAACGCCATTAGCAGAAGCATTCCGGAAACTATCACGGTCGATGTTACCCGGTTGGTTATTTCGCCGGAAACTGTACTAATTTCAGGCAATACCGACACATTCAATTCGGTCGAAGCCATCAAAAGCAATCTGGAACAAATTGACATTTTTAAGAGAGTAACGATTAGCTCGACCAACAAGGACCGCTCCGGCCAGGAGATCCGTTTTCAGTTGAAAGTGGAGCTGTAAAATGAAGCTACCGGCGCTATTTAAAAATTTGAACAAGCGTGAACGCTATGGAATAATGCTGGCAGCGGGTGTCATCGCTGTTTTCATAATTGCGGTATTTATTGTCGAACCCTTTTTAAGCCGGGCGGCTAATATGAAAAACAGCCTGCAGACCAAAGCGGATATGCTGGTCGAAATGCAGAGATTGCAGTCTGAATATGCTGACCTGACACAACAGTCAAAAATTTCAAAGTCCCGCTTTCAGAGCCGACAAAAGGGATTTTCGTTGTATTCCTTTCTGGAGAGACTGGCCGGCGAGTCCGGGATCAAAGATCGCATCAGCTACATGAAACCAACCAAAACGGTTCAAAAAAACAGCCCCTATAAGATCTCCCAGGTGGAAATGAAGCTTGAAGCCATCACCCTGGAACAACTGGCAAATTATCTCTACGGCGTTGAAACCTCTAATAATATGGTCGATATCAAAAAGATCTCGATTTCGAAAAACGAAAAAAAGCAGGGGCTGCTGACGGCGGTTTTGCAGGTTGAAACGGAGGAAATTTAGGTTCCAGGTTACCCAGATTAGATTTATGAAACCGACAAAAAAGACATTATTATACATTGCCTATATCATCGGCATAACCGTTTTTTTTCTCTATTATCTTTTTCCGTCCGAGGCTATCAAAGACTATGTGGCTTATAAAATGAGCAGGGGAAATCCGGGTATCAGGGTCACCATCGACCATGTCAACCCGGTGTTGCCGCCGGGGATCAAATTGCATGATGTCGGTATCACCCAAAGCAACAAGGCGCTTATTGATCTGGACAGTGTAATAATAACCCCGGGACTGCTGTCATTTTTCAGCAGCACGAAAACCGCCAGATTCAAGGGCCGCATTAAGGCCGGCAGCGTGCAGGGATGGGCGCAAGCAGACAGCCGCAGCGATCGGCGCACAGAGAAAATTGAAGGCACGATTTCAGGGGTTCAGGTGCAGGGGATACCGGCCCTGAAACGCCTGACCACTCACAAAATTTCAGGTAACCTGGGCGGAGATTTCATGATTTCCGGTACAGGACCGAACCGGTTGATGACCGGCAAATTGACCCTGTCGGATTGCCGGATAGATTTTGACCAACCCGTAATCGGCCAGTCGTCATTGGAGTTTAGAAATGTTGATGCCGATCTGGTTTTGAATAAAGGCACCCTGGTCATTAAAAAATGCAGTGCCCGGGGGAATCAGCTAGACGCCGACATTTCCGGCTCCATTGCCCTGAATCAGGACAGTCGCCAGAATGCGCTGAATCTAACTGGATCGGTAACGCCCCACCATGGGTTTCTGGCAAAAATTGAAAACAGCATTCCGGCCACCTTTTTGCGGCAAATGAAAACCGGAAAAACGGCAATTTCGTTTATAATCGGGGGCACCGTGAAAGCCCCGGACTTCAGACTAAATTAGCCGATTTGACTTTGGGCAACTTGATGTGATTATGTGTATGTTAAAGGCTTATGACCAATCGCTATTTTAACATCGCCAATATAGTGCTTATAACCGCGGGGGTATTTCTGTGCGTACAAACCTTTTACGCCCTTGTCACCCCTCGTCCGGATTACGCTGTATCCGTCAGCCCTGCAATCAGGCCGCTATCAACAGATGCAGCCTCGTACTCGCAGCCACCGCAGGGGGATTATAAAGCAATAACGGAACGCAACATTTTCAATTCGGGTACCGAAGAAATTGCCCCGCAGGCCCAGCAAGTTGATATCGAGAACTTGAAGCAAACCGATTTGAAATTAAAACTGTGGGGCACGGTAACGGGCCAAAACGAAAGGGCCTATGCAGTCATCGAAGATACCAAAACCAGAGAACAAAACCTTTACCATGCCGGAGATACCATCGATAATGCCGTGGTCAAGATGATCTTACGCGAGAAAGTGGTATTGAATGTTGATAATCACGACGAAATCCTGGCCATGGAAGAAATCAGCGACAGAAGGGGTAGGACCGGCGCGGCCCCCCAAAGGGTCGTCGGCCCGTCCGGCATCGGGAACCAAAAACTGCCCGTTTCCCGCTACCCGCGTAAAATCCAGTTGCAAAGCGATCAAATTAAAAACGCCATGGAAAACCTGGGTCAGCTCATGGACCAGGCCACCCTGCGGCCGCACATCGAAGACGGACAGCCTGCCGGCATTTCCATCACCGGCATCAAACCCAACGCCATATTCAGAAAAATGCGGTTGCGCAATGGCGATGTGATCACCGGTGTCAACGGAAATTCAATCAGTTCGGTGGAGGATGCCACCAAGGTGTTTGAGGAATTATCGTCGGGATCCAACATTCAGATCCAGATAAAACGCAGGGGCCGTGAACAAACCCTTGATTACAATATTGAATAAATCCAAAAAGTTTACTATGATCAAGAGTTCAAACGGAATTATTATGAAATCAACCTACGCAAAAGTGAAATATATTCTGGTCTTAACCGTATCCCTTGCCGTCCTGGCCCTGGCATTTCCCGCCGGTCGGGTCCTGGCCCTGGAAACCGGGACAAAAAGTCCGGAACAATTTGTCTCCATTGATTTCAACAATGTGGATATCAATGTATTCATCAAATTTATGAGCGAGTTGACCGGAACCAATTTTGTTGTGGATCAGCGGGTCAAGGGCAACGTCACGATTATATCCCCCTCAAAAATTTCACTTAATGAGGCCTACAAGGTATTTGAATCGGTATTGGAAGTCCACGGTTATACCACAGTGAAATCGGGTGAAGTGGTTAAGATTATCCCCTCTCCGGATGCGCGTTCAAAAAGTATCGAAACCAAGCTGAGGGAAGAGTCAACCAGCCCCAGTGACCAGGTGGTCACTCAGTTGATACCTCTAAAATATGCCGATTCGGAAGAAATCAAGCGCCTGTTTACGCCGATGGTATCCAAAAGCAGCGTTATCCTGGCCTATCCACCGACCAATACCTTGATCGTGACCGATGTTTATTCGAACATCAAACGGCTGATCAAGATCTTAAAAGAAATCGACGTTACCGGAATCGGCCAGGAAATATCGGTGGTACTGCTGGAATATTCGGATGCTACCAAGATGGTGACTCTGCTCAACACGGTGTTTAAACCGACGCGCCCAAAAGGCAAAGGTGCTGAGGAAAAAGCCATTACCATGGTGGCGGACGAAAGGACCAATACCATCGTATTGCTGGCCAGCGAAACCGACACCCTGCGGATTAAAAGACTGATCACCATGATAGACAAGGAAGCGCCGCGGGGCAAAGGCAAAATAAATGTCTATTATTGCAAGAATGCCACGGCCGAAGAACTGGCCAAAATCCTCCAGGATGTGCCGAGCGAGAAGGCCGGTGCGCCCAAAGGTACATCAGCACCGGTTATGGCCGGCCAGGTTAGAATCTCCGCCGACAAGGCCACCAACAGTCTGATTATCGTGGCCGACAAGGAAGATTACCGGGTTTTGGAAGAGGTCATCAAAAAACTCGATATCCCCCGATCCATGGTATACATCGAAGCGCTGATTCTGGAAGTCGACTTGAACAAAAGCCTGGACATCGGGATTGACTGGGCGGCCTTCGGCAAAACCAATATTGACGGCAAGCAGACGGTGGTCGGCGGGGGATTCAGGAAGGGTGCCGCGGTTGTTCCGGATGAATTGCTGCAAGGCGGTCTCACCCTGGGATTGATTACTGAACCCATTACCATCGCCGGTTTCACCGTTAACAATATTTCAGCAATCATCAATGCCGTTAAAACCGACGATGACTTTCGTATTCTTTCAACACCCCAGGTGTTGACCACGGATAACGAGGAAGCCAGAATCACGGTGGGCGAGAACCGACCCTACCAGACGCGATCCACCACCGATGTATCCGGCGGGACCTTTGAATCCTTTGAATACCGGGACGTCGGTAAGATCTTGAAGATCACACCCCACGTCACCGAAGGACGTCTGGTGCGCATGCAAATTAATCTGGAGGTCACCGCCATCGATAAAACGGCCACAGCGCTCACGTCAACCACCCTACCCGTCACCCTGAAACGGACGGTGGACACCACCGTGATTGTCAGAGATAATCAGACCATCGTCATCGGCGGACTGATCGATGATACGTCAACAGACAGCGAAACCAAGGTCCCGGTGCTGGGCGACATCCCCATACTGGGCTGGCTGTTTAAAAACAAGGGTCAAACCCAACTAAAGACCAACCTCTATATTTTCCTGACCCCCAGGGTAATTCAAAACCCCGCCGACGCCGAAAGTGTTTTGCAGGAAAAGAAAGGGCAGATGGATTCGCTGAAAGGTGGCAGTTTTAAAATCAACCAGAACCCTTCGGCAGAGACGGTGGAAGAAGAGCCAAAAGTGTCGGAATAGGTTGGGCACAGCCCGCCGAATGCACTACCGGACATTTGTAATTTAGGTAATCTATAATTTCTTAAAAAACTCAGACTGAGGTTTCAAGCACCCCCATCATGGCTCAGCATTTATCTCAAATACTGATTGCCGACTACGGCTTGAATGAAGAAGAATTGGCCGAGGCCTACCGCCTCAAAGATGAAAAAGGCGGAAGAATCGGCGAAATCCTTGTGCAGCAGAACACCATTTCCGAAACCCAGCTGCTGGAAGCCCTGAGCAATCAGTACGACCTGCCCTTCTGGCCTACACTGCCTTTAGACAATATTGAATCCGAGTTCACTAAAAAGATTCCGATCCAATTTTTGAAAAAATATTTTATGGTGCCGCTGGAGTATCGCCATCCGGTGACGGCCGCAAATTGCGGAATGGTGCCGCCCAATAGCCCGGATTGCGACAGGCAGGTTGCCGCCCCCGGCCATGTCATCGCCATTAACGACCCGCTGAATTTCCACGCCCTTGATGATCTGGTAAGGCTCATGGAATTAACCGATTTCAATCTGGTGCTGGCAAGCCGCGAGTCGATTCTTTCCGCCACCAATCTGCAATATGATCTGCGCCGGGATTCTGCCGAACAGCTGGTTCAGGATATGCAGGAAAACGGCAGCGCCATTATCAGTGAGATCGAGGAAACGGCCGATCTCCTCGATGACACCAGCGAAGCCCCGATCATTAAACTGGTCAATCACATTATATCCCAATCCCTAAAAGCCCGTGCCAGTGACATACATATCGAACCTTACCAGCACAGTTTTACCGTGCGCTACCGGGTTGACGGAATTCTTTACGATTTACTGAGTCCGCCTAAGTGGATTCAGCCGGCCTTGATTTCCAGGATCAAGGTCATGGCGAAGATGAACATTGCCGAAAAACGGTTGCCCCAGGACGGACGGTTCGAGGTCAAGGTGGGTGATCAAAATACCGATCTGCGGGTGTCGACGATTCCGACCGCTTTTGGAGAGCGGGTTGTTCTCAGGCTGCTGAATAAATCAGGCTCTTTGCTGGAACTTCAGGATATTGGCCTGAGCCCCAGACGCCTTCAGCTGATTAAAAAACTGGTGGCTTCCCCCAACGGTATCATCCTGGTTACCGGACCGACCGGAAGCGGCAAAACCACGACCTTGTACGCCGTCTTGCAGTCCATCAACAAGCCGGACATCAATATTATAACCATCGAAGATCCCGTTGAATACCAGATAAAAGGCATCAGCCAGATCCAGGTAAATCCAAAAATTGATCTGACCTTCGCCCGGGGTCTGCGTTCGATTGTACGTCAGGACCCGGATGTGATTCTGATTGGTGAGATTCGGGACAAGGAAACCGCGGAAATAGCTGTCCAGTCCGCTTTGACGGGCCATCTGGTCTTTTCCACCCTGCACACCAATGATTCAGCCAGTGCCATTACCCGTCTGGTGGACATGGGGGTTGAGCCCTTTTTAATCTCTTCCTCGGTATTGGCCGTGGCGGCACAACGACTGGTGCGCGTCCTCTGTGATAACTGTAAAAAGGCTTACAAACCCAGCACAATATACCTGCAAAGCATCGGTGTTTCGCCGATTCACTTCAAAGAGCGCCATATCTATAAAGCCACCGGGTGTGAAAAATGCATCGGCACCGGTTACAGCGGCCGCTTGGGCATTTTTGAATTTATGGTCCTGACGGAGAAATTAAAAAATCTGATTCTCGAAACCTTTGATTCCAACCAGATACAGGCCGAAGCCCGCCGGGAAAAGATGATGAGTCTGCGCCAGGACGGCATTCAAAAGGTTTTAAACGGTATCACCACGATCGAGGAAGTATTGCGGGTGACGCAGAAGTAAAAAGCATAGCGCACGGCGCAGAGCGCAAAGCGTCGATTAACTGTCTGTCCCCCTTGTCAACGCTTTGCTCTATGCGCTATGCCCTATGCCAATAGTTTTCTGACATCTGTCCTCTGACATCTGTCTTCTGTTATTGAAGATCCCTCACCGCCAAGGCCCGGTAAGCCTTGTTATGCACCATCCGATCCATATAATGATACCCGCGGTTAAAATTGAATAGCTGCGCCTGAATGGCAGAAGTCTCTGAAGTCCACACCCACCCGCAACTCAATTTTATTTCCGGTACGATCTGGACCACCTGACCGCAGTCCGTCTCATAGCCCTTATAAGCCTGGTCGTGAACATAGAGGCTTTGCAGCTCCGCCAGGGTCGGAAGCCGCCAGTTGTCATACCTTTTAGTAAGGGTGTTGCCGAAGGTATACTTGACCCACTGGTTGGCCTGTCTCCAGCTGATATCGCCCTGGTTGTCGGTTTTGGCCCACATCAGTCCCAGCTGATGATCCGTCACCGTATCGTCGCCGTTATCCGTAAACCGGTGGTCACCGGCGATTGCCGGCGTGCCGATGAGCAAGATGCAAGCAGCCATTATCAATACATTTGATGATTTACTTCTGCACATGTTTGCCCCCTCACCAACCTTTGCCAAAACGGTCAGGTCAAGTTTATGTGTCTTCTCAACCGCTGCCTGTGTTTCTCGTCACGATAAGACACGACTGTCCCAGGGGATCGGC
>Ga0075308_1000001_pt1 | contig 154904 bp, 149 predicted proteins | sample Joice_ThreeSqA_D_3_FD_120062 | JGI IMG/M metagenome (GOLD analysis project Ga0075308, IMG submission 120062) | Natural and restored wetland microbial communities from the San Francisco Bay, California, USA, that impact long-term carbon... | ecosystem: Environmental > Terrestrial > Soil >... | reverse complement strand
GATCATAAAAGTCCCTTCCCACTTTGGTGATCGTTTCGTCTAAAATAATTTCATCGATCTCCAGATCATTGGGATCCGGGGCCGATTGAATCTGCTGATCCTGTGGGATTTTAAGTGTGTCTTCTCCTGATTCCGTCTGAGCGTTCAGAGAAATTAAAAATGATGTACTGATCATCAACACTATAGACATTAAGTCAAATTTCATCACTTTAAAGTAATACTTGACAATGCCGGTCCATTCGATTGTATCTCAGTATTAATAAAGTTATGCTTGCACATGTTATTTAACAAAATAAAGCAAGGGATGTTATGAGTCTTTTGATGAACACTGTTCTAATCTCCATGAAATGACTAAAATGCCCGTATAGAATGTGGAGCGCCCATTTTTTGGGGGTTACGGGACTTAAGATACCGTGACGAATCAACCTTATTTGTGGATGAACGCGAAAAAAATCAAGATAAAAATCAGATAATTGTAACCTATTCAGAAAAATGTCCGTATTTTACAATGGTAAATGATTATTTAAGATTTGCGCTTAAAATCTTATTTACCGGGGGGCTCCGAACAGGGGCCCCTTTTGATTCTCAGACACATACATGATACAGGCACTACTTTATTAAGACAGGTAGCATCAGATTGGTCGGGTATTCGGCAGAATGGTAGACTCGATGGGTGGCCTTCTGGAAGGCATCCTCACCGCACTCATAAATGTTTGTAAAGGTCTGGGGATTTCTGTCGAAGAGGGGAAACCAGCTGCTCTGGATCTGAACCATTATCTGATGGCCTTTCTGGAAAGTATGGTTGAAATCCGGCAGCGTGAAGCTCACCCTGGTCACCTCACCTGGAACAAAGGGTTCCGGATGTTCATAACTGTTTCTGTATTTTCCCCTGAAGATATCACCGCGTACCAGCATCTGGTAACCCCCAACTTCTATATCGCGTTGATCTACTCCTCTTTGATCTGCCGTATCGGGAAACTGATCGATCAGCTTAATGACCCAGTCGGCATCGGTTCCGGTAGTAGAAACAAAGAGTTCAACTTCCACAGCCCCGGTTACCGATACTGCATCCTGAAGCACTTCACCCTTGTATACCAGGACATCTGGACGTGTAGATGCAAAGCGTTGATCCTCTGACAGATATTGCCGGTTATAGAAAGTCCTTGCACTCAGAAACGGGGCTGTGTAAGGTACCGGCCTGTCCGGATCGCTCATATATTCATCATACGAGTCATTGGATTTCTCAGGTGCGTCCCAGGTCAGGGTTCCTTCTTCGTTCATCCATAGCTGTTTTCTTACGCTGTATTCAGGGGGCCACGCACTGTAGCTTTTCCACTGTTCACTTCCGGTATCAAAGACCCATGCTTCCGGAAGGTCCATTGAACCACCTCCTTTCAGATAATGGTGAAAGAACCTGTATTCGATCTCATTTTGAAAGAAGTGCGTGTCCTCCTGCCTGAGCGGGATCAAACTTGGATTATCGCTGTCGGGCCTGCTCCAGCCTCCATGTGTCCAGGGCCCCATAACAAGCATATTAACGGCCCCAGGATTATTCTTTTCTATTGTTTTATATGTGTGGAGCGCGCCGGAAAGATCTTCGCTGTCATACCAGCCACCTACTGTAAGTATTGCGGGCGTAATATCGGAGAGTTGGGACAGGGTGCTCCTGGACTGCCAGAATGAATCATAATTGGGATGCCCTGTGAACTGGTTCCAAAAATCAATCGTACCATGAAGATAGTTTTCATTAGCGTTCTTCACCGGACCCATATCGAGGAAAAAATGGTAGGCATCGGCGGAGTTGTACTGGAGATGCGAAGGTCTGGATGCGGTGGGTTCAGGCCTCGCCTTTCCAAAGGACTGGAAAAAATTGAAACTCAGGGGCAGCGTTAGTGCTCCATTGTGATGCATGTCGTCCCAAAGGAACCAGTCAGAGATGGGTGCCTGCGGACTGGTACAGACCATGGCAGGATGGGCATGGATAGATCCCATGACGGTATAGAATCCAGGGTATGAGATCCCGCATAAGCCAACCTTACCGTTGTTGTTTTCTATGTTATGAATCAGCCACTCCACTGTATCCCAGGTATCTGTGGTTTCATCCACATCTTTATTGCTGTTATATGCAGTCAACACCGGACGCATATCAACAAATTCACCCTCGGACATAAATTTCCCCCTTACATCCTGGAATACAAATATGTATTTATCCTTTTCGAGGAGGTCATTGGTCGATAAACTGCTTCGTTTCCTCTCACCGTAAGGACCTATTGAGTATGGGGTTCTCTGCATCAGGATGGGATAGGTTTGTGAATGATCCTTGGGAGTATAAACGATGGTGTATAACCTGACTCCATCCCTCATCTCTATCTGGTAGTTGGATTTATCATAATTCTGATCAACATAATTGACCTCCTGTCCACTTAAGGGCATTAATGCGATGATTAACACTGCCAGAAGAGAATGGTACCTGTACATGTTTTTATATTTTAAGAATTTACCCTTCCAAGATAAATAAATGCGTAATACTATATCCGGTTCTGCTATTTTATATAGAAATGGTTGAGCTTTCTTGCGAATATTTGCGATATTTATTACGGAAAATTCACGCTTATTTTATTACCCTAAACGGTTAACTTATGAATTATAGAAAAATTTCAAGCATATCATTCGCGCTGCTGCTCTTTGTGCTGCTGTCCTCATTTACCAGTGAAGCTCCTGTAAAACGATTTTCACCGGAAGGTAGTTGGGAATATTCGGTTCCGGGTGTGCAGCCGGGTTATGAAACCGGAACCATGATAGTTGCGAAAGATGGTAAGGATTATAAAGTTACCATGGCACTCAATGAATACTATCAGGTGGCCGCAGAGAAGGTGGTCTATAAGAAAAAACAACTCAGCTTTTCAGTCTGGGTTGAAACAGAAGAGATTCTGGTTTCAGGTATCTTTGATGAAGATCGATTCACAGGCAAAATAAGATACTCCGAAGGGGAGTTTGACCTGACTGCAGTCAAAACATCTGAATAAGCTGCTAAAAGCGGTAGCTCCGGTACTTTTTTTATATTTACGGAAACATTTGTCCCATGATTGATTCATTCCAGTTTTCTTCGTTTCCCAGGATTATTTTCGGTAAAGGGAAGCGGGATGAACTGGCCGATGCTGTTAATTCCTGGGGTAATAAGGTTTTGTTGCTAACCGGTTCATCGTCCATTCACAATTCCGGTCACGGGGATGAAATAGTATCTGGTCTCAAAGCAGGGAATGTATCATTTAAACACGAGGTTATTGCGCATGAACCCTCACCGCAGCTTATTGATTCAATTGTTGAGAAGTACAGGAATTCCGGAATTGAGGTAGTAGTGGCGGTAGGAGGCGGAAGTGTAATGGACTCCGGGAAGGCTGTTTCTGCAATGATACCGGTAGAAGGATCCATAAGGGAGTATCTGGAGGGAGTGGGTGAAAAGGTCCATCCCGGACTGAAGATCCCATTTATTGCGTTGCCAACCACCTCTGGAACAGGAAGTGAAATGACCAAAAACGCTGTGATTTCTGAAGTTAGGGTTGGTGGATTTAAGAAGTCCCTTCGACATGAGAATTTCATCCCTGAGTTGGCTATCATAGATCCGGAAATGATGCTCTCATGTCCGGCCAAGTTAACTGCTGTATCAGGGATGGACGCTTTTTCACAGTTGCTGGAATCCTATCTCTCCAGCAGGGCAAATCCGATGACCGATGCACTGGCCCTGCAGGGATTAAAACAGATCAAGAAGTATTTGCTGAGGGCGTTCCTGGAAGGCGAACAAAATCTTGAGGCAAGGTCCGGTATGGCACTGGCTGCAATGTTTTCAGGGATTACCCTTTCACAGGCTGGACTCGGCCTTGTACATGGATTTGCATCCCCGCTGGGTGGATGCTACGATGTTCCCCACGGGGTTGTCTGTGGATCATTGATGGCTCCGGTATTCGCTGCAACCATCGATAATCTCCTAGATCAGCCTGATCATCCGGCCATGAGTAAGTTAATTATTGTCAGCAAGGTTTTCGCTGATTTTAAATACAAAAAGGACCTGGAGTACCTGCAGGCGTTCAAGGATAAACTGATCCACATAACCACTCTTCTGGAAATACCAATGCTTTCAGAATTCGGTTTAAAAGAGGAGGATCTGGAAACTATAGTAAAGTACACATCACATAAGTTTCATCCTGTGATGCTGAGCAAAGATCAAATGACCGATATATTAAGGTCCAGGATTTGAGCCATCTACAATTGCCAGGGACTTAACATTCTTCTGCTCTATACTAAAATAGTACTCATAGATGTGTTTCTCTTCAAGCGTATTGAATGCTGTCCCATCTACAGTCCGGTCGAAATCTTGCTTATGCCATACCTCGGGATTTATAAAGGGGTTGAGTTCGGCATTGTAATTAACCGTCGTGCCATCCTTGTAGAACTTGATAGGATTCTTATCATCATCTTTGATGAGGACAATCAGACTATCGTAATAGAATGAAAAATAGGTAAATCCATCCAGGCAGTCGCAGGAAATGGAATAAAAATCATCCGTTGCTCCTGGTTGGATCCAGTCAGCATTGGTAAAATCGGACGAATAGGGCAGGGTATAAATTGGAATCGTTGTTGCATTCTTTATAGAGATCCAGGTGAGATCTTTGTTGTCACATCCCACCAGTAGCATCAGCACAAAAATCCATATAATCCCTTTCATACTAGTTATTTAGGCAACTCGATCCCCGTATTTGAAATGAATAGCTTAATGGATATGGCCAGCAGGATGATTCCGAAGAATTTTCTCAGAATATGCAGTCCATTTGGTCCTAGTATTCTTTCAAAGAAGATTGTGAGCCGGAGCACAAGATAGACAATTATCATATTTAAAAAAAGAGCGACCAAAATATTTACCATATGATACTCGGCTCTGAGGGATAGAAGCGTGGTAATGGAGCCAGCTCCGGCGATCAGAGGGAAGGCAATGGGTATGATAGCGCCTCCGCCTCCCAGCTCGTGTTTAAAGATCTGAATTCCAAGTATCATTTCAAGACCCATTAAAAGCAGAACAATAGAGCCGGCGATGGCGAAAGAGGAGATATCCACGCCAAATAGAGCCAGCAAAGGCTCCCCGATGATCAGGAATAACAGCATGATGCCAAAAGCCACCAGGGTTGTTTTGACGGGATAGATTGTACCTGTCTTGCCCTTTATATCCAGGATGATTGGAATTGATCCCAGAATATCGATGATCGCAAACAGCACCATAAAGGCTGCCAGGATCTCCATGACATTTAATTGATCCATCTGCAATTCTTAACTTGGAATTGCAAAGATGCTATTTTTCTTAAACATACTGTCAAAATGTGGTTTTGATAAAAAAACCGGGGGAGTTCCCCGGTTTATGATTTGCATTAATGTAAAATGTTGCCGGTTTGTTATCAGGTGGCCGATTTAATTCCACATCCGATGGCTTTGGTGCTCGCCGGACTGGGATTGCTACCCGATAATATCGCCTGGATGGCATTTTCCACATATTTAGTAGTTACTGATGATTCATCCATGGCATTGTTGTCAATGGCACCGACATAGGCCACTTTGAATGTACCCCCATCATTCTGTAAAAGGTAGACATGAGGTGTATTGGTGGCGCCATAGGATTTGTATACCTCCTGGGTTACATCTTTCAGGTATGGGAATGGATATCCCTTCTTCTCTGCCTTTTCCTTCATTTTTGCAAAAGTGTCCTCTGGTGAAATCTTATCATCATTTGGATCGATAGCCACCACAGGGAATCCTTTGTCGGCATAATTCTTATGAAGCGCAATGATCCTTTGCTCATACGCATTGGCATAAGGACAGGGGTTGCAGGTAAACACTACGATAACTCCTTTCTGATCACTGTAATCTGAGAGCGAAATGCTTTTTCCATCCACATTTTTCAGGGAAAAGGCATATGCATTATCGCCCGGTTTGAGACCGGCATTCAGCAACATAATAACCAGGAATGCCAGTGCCGAAGATAGAATCGCTTTTTTCATATTATAACTTGATTTGTGAAACATAATTAAATAACTCCTCATGGGTAAGTTCCTTTTCAAGGAATACCCGCTTCTCTCTGTTATAGATAAGTGTAGCAGGGATCGCTCCGGACCAGCTTGGGTCTATGCGGTCAATCCATGCGTTGTAGTCAAGATCGGTCACCAGAAGTACATCCGCCGTTATCTTTTTTTCCTTCAGGAATGGCCTGACTCTTCTGTCAACCTGGTTTGGGAAATCAAGGTTAACCAGTATTACTTTTACATTTGAGGTATTGAATTGCCTGTGAAGCTCCTCGAAGTAGCCGATCTCTTTTACACAGGGAGAGCACCAGGTTGCCCAGAAATTCACCACATAGGTGGTATCGTTCAGGTTACGTGTAATGGCTTCCAGCCCATCACTGTTGATATCATTTACTGACTGGGCGCTGCTCTCACATGAGATCAGCATACAACAAAATATGAAGGCAAACCAGTATCTCATCCACAGATTAACATTTTTACAACCAATATTGTTCTATAGGTGCGATCACCAGCGGTGAAAATCATTTACACTGGATTGTTATTCTGTGGTTTTAATGATGCAGCCGATAGGCTTCGTATTGGAGGGTTCGGGTCTTAATCCCCTCAAAAGGGCTATAATTGCGTTTTCTACATAATGTTCGGATGCAGACCTGGGATCCAGCGAATTGTTATCAATGGCACCCACATAGGCTACCTTAAAGCCATTGGTGCTTTTTTCAAGCAGGTAGACCTGGGGATTCCTGGTGGCACCATAGACTTTGCAGACCTCCTGGTTTTCATCCTTCAGATAAGGAAAGGGGTAATTCTTCTCATCCGAAAGCTGTTTCATATGACTGAAGCTGTCATCAGGAGAAATTTCCGTACTGTTCGAGTTGATTGCTATAACCGGGAATCCCATATCTGCAAATCTCCGGTGAAGCTGGATGATACGCTGTTCATAAGCTTTTGAGAAGGGACAGAGGTTACTGGTGAAGACCAGGGCTACACCTTTTTGATTGTTGTAATCAGAGAGGGAAACAATGGTACCCCCAACACTTTTCAATGAGAATGGTGCTGCAGGATCCCCTGGTTTCAACCCGCCCTGTACAATTAACAGAGGCATGATGGAGAGAAAAGATGCCAGAATCAACTTTTTCACCAGATGAAATTAAACAATTTTTAAATTCAGTTGTAAAATAACTGATAACGATTAATGATAAACGAATTAACAAATAATCATCACCATGTCTTTTACACTGGAAATTGGATCGCCGGCACCCTACTTTAAACTTCCCGCCACTGATGGTAACATCTACGAGCTGACAGATTTTAAAGAGGAATACCTGGTTGTTTTCTTTACATGTAATCATTGTCCCTATGTTCTGGGATCTGATGAATCAACCAGGGCTACAGCGGATAGGTTTGCCGGGAAAGGTGTGAGGTTTGTGGGAATTAATTCTAACAGTGCCCGCACCTACCTGGAGGATGATTTTCCTCATATGGTAAGTCGCATGGAAGAGCAACGTTTTCCATGGCTGTACCTTTATGATGAGAGCCAGGAGGTGGCTCTTGCATACGGCGCGCTCCGGACTCCACATTTTTTCGTGTTTAACCGGGAGCGGAAACTTATATATACGGGCAGAGGGGTGGATCAACCCAGAGATCTTTCGAGGGTGACTGTTAATGACCTTGCCAGGGTACTGGAAGAGGTTACTTCTGGCCGGCCGGTATCGGTCCCGGTCACCAATCCCATAGGATGCAATGTAAAGTGGGAAGGGAAGGATGCACACTGGATGCCTGCAGAAGCATGTGACCTGGTCTGATCAGGCGGTATAAACTTTACGTATCTGCTTCTTCCCCAGATGGATCCTGCTTTTTACCGTGCCAATGGGTATATGCATCTGGTCTGCTATCTCTTTGTATGAATAACCGGAAAGGAACATTTTTATAGGTTTCTCATAAGGACCTGGCAGCATGTTGATAATTTGGTGCAACTCTTTTTTTTCAAGTTGATCATAAGGAGCTCCATGTGCTCCGCCATTTGATGCCGGCTGACTGTTAAGTATTTCGGAGTCATGCGTGAGTTGCCTGTAGTAGCTGCTTCTCAAGAAATTAATATGAGTGTTTTTAAGTATGGTATAAAGCCATGCCCTTATGTGGTCGTTGTTGTGCAGTTTACCCCTGTTTTTTAGTGCCTTGAAGCTGGTCTCCTGTACAAGGTCCAATGCATCTTCCCGGTCCTCGGTCAGCTGAAGTGCATAGTAATAGAGTTGCTCCTGAAGTCGAACCAGGTCATTTATGAAATATTCAGTATCAAATCTCTTCTTTACAATTTTCATTGACTCAGCGGCTTGATTTGAGTAAATTACAAAATTATACAGTAAGAATCAACTTGCTTATACGGAATAGTTTTCACAATTTTAGAACAGTTTATACATTCAATTAAATTTCAAAACAAATAGGATGACAAAAAGAATTCCAATGTATGTTGCAGCCGGTTCGCTGATATTCTTATTCAGTTGTAATCTTTCCTCCAGGAAATCCACTACCGGTGATGGAGAAGACGATGGTTTTGTATCGCTTTTCGATGGAAAAACAACAGATGGTTGGCGTGGTTACCAGAAGGACCATGTACCTGCCAAATGGGTTGTGGAAGATGGAACACTCCACTTCAACCCGGAGGCTGAAGGCGATGGCGGTGATATCATGATTGACAAGAAATACTCTGATTTTCACCTGAAGCTGGAGTGGAAGATTGAAGAAGCCGGAAATTCAGGCATTTTGTATCTGGGCTCTGAAGATACTATTTTTCATGCTATTTACTATACAGCCCCTGAGATGCAGGTCCTGGACAATGCCAGGCACCCCGATGCCAAACTGGGAACGAACGGGAACCGTCAGGCAGGATCACTGTACGATCTGATCCCTGCCGATCCACAGAACTTTAAAGGTGCAGGTGAATGGAACCAGGCTGAAATAATCGTGAAGGATAAACATGTGCAGCACATCCAGAACGGGGTAGTGGTTGTGGAATATGAATATGGAACGCAAATGTGGGATGCACTGGTGGCAAGGTCCAAGTTTCCGGAGTTGAATCCTGACTGGGCTAACCTGCAGGAAGAGGGTTATATCGATCTTCAGGACCATGGGAATAATGTATGGTACAGAAATATTAAAATAAAGGAACTTTAAACTACAAACGATGCAAAGTAGAAGAACATTTATGAAGAGTGCAGCCCTGGCGGCAGCCGCTATTTCAACCGGGAAGGTTGTAAATGCAAAAGAACATTTTGTTAATCCATTTCAGGAAATGAGTGAAGAGGACGATCTCTTTTTCAAGATCTCAATTGCCGAGTGGTCGTTCAACCCCATTTTACGGGGGAGTAATAAAAGACTGGACAACCTTGATTTCCCGGCATATTGTAAGGATAATTTTGGCGTAACCATAGTTGAGTATGTGGACCAGTTTTTTCCTTCCGCAGATAAGGAGTATATCAAAGAACTCCTGAACCGCACTGAGGATATCGGGGTTAAGAACAACCTGATCATGATCGACACAGCCGGTTCCCTGGGTCTGCTGGATGAAGAGAAAAGAAAAGCTGCTGTTGAGAAACATTACCAGTGGGTTGAAGCAGCTGAGATACTGGGTTGCCAGGCCATCAGGGTGAACGCCCGTGGAAGCGGATCGGACCTGGATGTGGCATATGCCACCACCAAAAGTCTTATAACTTTAAGCCGTTTTGCAGCCGATTATGGGATCAATGTGATTGTGGAGAACCATGGAGGCTATTCATCCAGGGCCCCCTGGCTTACCTCCGTGATCCGCAATACAGGGATGATCAACTGCGGGATCCTTCCCGATTTCGGTAATTTCGTAGTAAGCCGCGAAGAAAGTTATGACCTATACCAGGGTGTCAGGCAGTTTATGCCACTGGCCAAGGGAGTGAGTGCCAAGTCACATGATTTTGATGAGGAGGGTAATGAAACCACAAAGGATTATTACAGACTTCTGAAGATCGTTAAAGATTCCGGTTTCAGGGGGATCATAGGGATTGAATATGAGGGAAGAAACCTGAGTCCCGACGATGGCGTTAAAGCGACCAAAGCATTGCTGATTAAAGCAGGCAAAGCCGCAATGGTGAAGGAAGACGAGGAGGAAGAGAGTTAATTCCTTGATTTTAGAAATACCTCGATATTCCTGGCAATCTTCTCTATTAGGAGTTCCCGGGACTCTTTAGAGGCCCAGGCCATATGAGGAGTAATCAGGATTTTCTCCTTATCAAACAGTTTTAGCAGAGGGTTATCGGCGTTGATGGGTTCCTTTTCCATCACGTCGATTCCTGCTGCTCCGATGACATTTTCATTTAGTGCCCTGGCCAGATCTTTTTCATGCACGATCCCACCCCTGCCGAGGTTAAGCAATATCGCGCAGGGACGCATCAGCTTCATCTTATCATAGGTGATCAGGTTGCGCGTCTGGTTGTTAAGCGGGGCATGGATGGTGACCACATCAGAGCTTTTAAGCAGATCTTCCAATTCAAATCTCTTGTAGCTGATGTGATTGTTACGGCCGGTTGTGGAGTAGAAGACTACCTCCATCCCAAATGATTCTGCAATCCTGGCTACCTGACGGCCTATAGTTCCAAGACCGATGATCCCCATACGTTTTCCTTTTAACTCCCAGAATGGTTCATCATGATGAGTGAATGAACCACTCCTAGAGTAAGCGCCGCTCTTAACATAAGAATCGTAATAAAAAGGTTTATTAACAAGGTAAAGCAGCATGGCAAAGGTGAGCTGGGCTACTGAATCAGTTGAATAACCAGCTACATTTTTAACCTCGATCCCATTGTTCCCGGTATAATTCAGATCCACATTATCCACACCTGTGGCAGCAACACAGATAAGCTTTAATTCCGGAAGCTGTTTCATAATGGCTTCACTCATCTCCACTTTGTTCACGATGACAATCTCTTTACCCCGGCATCGTTCTACGACCTGCTCGGGCTCAGTCGATTCAAAAATTTCAAGGTTTCCGAGCTTGGAGAGGTGTTTCAGATTATCTACCTTACCTATGGTTTTCTTATCCAGAAATACAATGTTGGTCATGTTTAGTTCTTTTCATTCAATAAACATTTATATTTTGAATTGGTTCACCCGGCAATGAATCGGATGTCAGTAATGGTTAAGGTTCGTTAAATACACTGCAGTCCGGGAAAATTTGGATAAATTTCTATGGTATGCCCATTCGTATCCTGTTTTCAGCCTTTTTTATTTTTTTCCTAATGCAGTTGCGGATGACTGCACAATCAGCGGATTCACTATTTCAGCTATCAGCCATCGTTTATGATGAGATGTATATGCCTGTTCCCGCATCCCATGTCATCAACTTGAATACACGTGCAGGTGATGTGACCGACAGTCTCGGCATTTTCCGGTTGCCTGTTCATATGTACGATACTCTGCTGATCAGAAATATAGTATTCTGGGATACACTGTTGACTGTAGATGCATTGCAGTCTGCCGGATATGTCATGCTCAGGAAGAGGAGATACCTGCTGGAGGAGGCCAAGATCTTTGAGTGGGGAGCCTCCTATGGCGATTTTCGTGAGGCATTTATTGAAATGCCGGTTCAGCAAACCCTGGGAGCCTCTCTGGGACTCCCCAGGCAGGACCCTGAGAAAGTTCCGCTGGAAATGGATGAAAAGGCTGTGAAAAGTGCAGGATTACTTTTAACTTCTCCTATTTCCTTTTTCTATTACAACTATAATAAGCATGCAATATCAGCCCGGAAGGTTTACTGGCTAAAGAAGGACCAGGAGAAGAATGAACAGTTTGAAGCCCTGCTTTCCGCCGAAAACCTTGCAGAAATAACCGGTCTTGCCGGGGAGGACCTTGAAAGGTTCCAGATCTTCCTTTCGCAGCGGATGGTTTGTGATCTAAACTGTTCAGAGCTGGATGTCTATAAGGAGATTTATGGACTTTGGGAGGTATATCAGGAGATGAAAGAGCGCGGTATGCTGTAAGAAGTGCAGTGAATATTAAAAGAGGGAGCCTTTTTGTGGCACCCTCTTAAAATATATACAGGCACTGTGAAATCCAGGTTAGATAACCTGTTCATTTTCCTTGTCCCAGTAAACCTTGCGACCTTCTCTCTGTGCCAGAATTCCCATACCCAGGGCGATCCCTTCCTGAAAGGCCTGGTCAATGTTGCAACTGGGCTGTGTGCCTTCCCGGATGGATTGGAGCCACTCTGCAATATGAAGGTGGGTGGTATCTACCCTTCGTCCTCCACGATAAGTATAAAGCAGTCCCCTGGATGCAAAATACTGTTCAGTAGCTGTTGCCACAGAATCAACATTTTTAAGCCCGGGTATATAGGTATATATGGGTAATTCCGGATCGATCAATCCGCTCTTTATCTGATCTGCATACCTGGTACTTTCCCGGTCGGCATATATGGTCAGTGAATTTCCCAGCTCCAGGTTTCCGTCATGCCCCATGATTACCTTCCCCCGGTCACGGGTACTTGCAAGCGAAGCGCTATAGAGCAGGCTGAAATCCTGGTCCGGATATTCAAGGACAGCGTTCCAGACATCGGGGACATCCCGTACTTCATTGACATAGTCGCCCCGTTCTTTATTTTTCCAGAAATATACACCACCTGAAGCAGATGCAGAGGTGGGAATACCCATCTCCAGGATCTGGTTAATGGCATCAAATTCATGGGTAAGCAGGTCACCGGACAGACCGGTACCATAATCCCACCAGCACCTCCAGCGGAAGAATCGTTCAGGGCTCCAGGGGTGTTTGACCTCACATGGCTCCTCAAACTGCGCCCAGTCAACCGTATTGGGATTGGCATCCGGGTGAATATCGTAGACCCACGCACCGTTTGCAGAGTTACGGTTGGTGCAGACTTCAATCAGGTTGATCTTTCCAATAAGCTTCTTCTCAATGGCCTCTTTGGCCTTGATATAACTCTCGGTTTGTCTCCCCTGGTGTCCCAGCTGATATACAATACCGCTTGATTTAACTGCATCCCGCACCAGATAGGTTTGAGGTATGGTAAGTGTAAAACCTTTTTCGGCATACACGTGTTTTCCAGCTTTGGCAGCATCGATGGTCATCTGCGCATGCCAGTGGTCAGGTGCTGCAATGATCACGGCATCAATATCATCCGCGGCAAGCATCTCCGTGTATGTCTTATATCGTTTGGGAGCAGGCCCCATTTTACCACCAATACCCTCCCTGCCAATATTGGCCCCTGCAGCAATGGCATTCTCAGCATGGACGTCAAACAGATCACAAACACCGGTAACCTGGATATTCAGATCATCCTGTTCCATGAATTCGGAATATCTTGTATTGCTGGAGTCCTTTTCAGCTGCATCTTTCAGGTCCTGGAGGTCTTTCGGGGTAACAAATCCGGCCGCTTTCATCAACTGGGGCCCCCTGATACCAAATCCGATGATCCCGACCCGGATGGTCTCACCATCATGTTTATAAGCTGCATACTCCAGTTCCTCAGAACTCATATTGAGCTCCTTGGCCAGCTTGTGGCTGCGGATATGATCCTGCCTGGTTTTTCTCCAGGTTCCATAGGCCATGGCACCCAGCACGGGAACTGTGGCAAGGCCTTTTAGTACATCTCTTCGGTTCATCTTGCTTCCGCTTGTATTTTTATCTTTTTCATTCATAACAGTCATCTATTTCTTATTGAACAGAAATCGGTCCATTCCAATGATTTTCCATGTCGGGAACAGTACAATTACCCAGAGGGTAAGCAGCTCAATCAGGTTCTTGTTTACCCATAGATAGGTTCCCTCGGTAGGCATGGCAAAGTTCGCCCCGATAAATGCGGGATGGGACAGGTAATAGAATGCCAGCAGCACGATCCCTGCGATGGAGGCTACTCTGGTGAAAAGTCCCACGATCAGACCGGCACCAATGAGGATCAGTCCCCACATATTCACAAAATCCATCATATTCAGCAGAGCAGGGTTCCCTGCAATGGAATGGAACATGCCCTCAAATAATCCTTTGGAATCCATCAGGTAGCCCAGCGATGACCAGTTGGGATTCAGCAACTTGATTATTCCCTCATAGAGGAAGTGCCATCCGATGGCAACACGAAGAATCACAAGCGACCACAGTTGCCATTTTGTGTAATCTCTATCTTTTATCATAGTGGTTTGAGTAATGGAGTAATTATTAGTAAAGGGCGAATTTAACGATTATTGAATAAATATTCAGGTAGATTCGTTTCAAATTGTACAAAACACACAATGATTTTTGGAGGTATCATGGCTGATTCGTCGGATTTTTGACAATGAGGAACTTCCCGATAATGATGGCCATGATGATCACAAGGTAGCGCTGACCGACCAGACCCCTGTTTCTTAGTGAAAAAGCAGAACTCATTTGTTTTTTACCTTTTTGGTAATAAAAATATGATTTTCCCCTGCAATTCGCCTGTATGAAATAGAACTTGCAAAAGCCTTGATGAGTGTCAGCCCCATTCCACCCGCACTGAGCCTGACAGGATCAGATGTTGGCACCGACTGATATTCCAGAGGATTAAAGTCAATGCCATCGTCGATCATTTCAATTTCAAGACGATCCCCGGTGTTTCGAATTCTTATATCTATATAGTGTTCCAGGCTGTCTTCAAAGGCGTACCGGACAATGTTGGAGAATAGCTCTTCAATGATGACCAGGATCTGCCTGATCTCAGGTTCGGGTATTGCCCAGTCATTTTCCATAAACTCCAGATCTGTCCTGATTCGTGAGATCTCCTGAATATCTGACCGGTATTGAAAAGTGTGTGTCAATTTACTGCTCTTTGATAAATTCTACCGGGTTGGTCCTGGCCAGCCGGATGGTGTGATACAGAACTGCAATCCAGCTAAAGAGTATGAGGACCAGTGCACATGCAAGAAAGATCCAAATTGGAATATCGATTCTGTATTTGAAATTCCGCATCCAGCGTTCAATCAGGAACAATGAGAGCGGAAGAGAAAGTACCGACGAGAGAAAGGCAAGCCACAGATAATAAAGTAGTTCCGGTACAATAATCTGGTCGATCCTGGCCCCGTTTATTTTTTTCATGGCGGCTGATTTAATCCTTTTGTTCATAAAAAAACCACTTAATGCAAAGAGGCCCAGGCCCGAAATGATAATGGATAGAATACTGAAGCTGAACAGAAGCCTGATCTGGATCAGTTCCGAATCGTAAAGTCGCTCTATCAGCGAAGACGAAAAATAATACTCCAGCGGATAGGAGGGAAACAATTCAAACCATACGGTTTTCAAGTGTTCAAGGGCAGGCGCTGGATCGCCGGCTGGTAATATTGAAAAGCACCAGAGCCATGTATATTTGGGAAAGATAACAATGGGAGTGATTTCGTAATCCAGGCCTGAAAGATGAAAATCCTGGACAATTCCAGTAACCGGACCTGGCCAGATCAGGCCGGGATGGGGAAAATGAAGGGTCAGTTTCCTGCCGATAAGCTCTTCGGGATGATCAGAGATCATCCTGGCAGCAGTTTCATTTAATATAAAATATTCGATTGAATCGGACGGATTATAATCAACCGGGAAATCTGCCCCGTAGAGCATTTTCAGATCATAGAACCGAAGGAACTCCTGTTCTACAGGGAACAGGAACAACTGTTTTTCTCCTTCATCCACACCATTGATCTCAAAGGTATTGGCGTCCATAGCCTGACCTGTCGGTTCCTCCATGCTACCTGTAACATTGGCTACATAAGGGCTTTCCATCATACGTTCCTTAAAAATCTCGAATTGATCAACGATCTCACGATGAAGGTCCGGCAGGTGGATCGCCTCCTGATGCGTGGCACCCAATTGTTGATTCATAGCGAAGCGGGTCTGACGGGAGATCACTATTAAGTTGGATAGGAGTACAAAAGTGATGATAAATTCAAGCACGATCACGGCTCTTATAAACAGGTTCTTACCAGTATGAACGGGTTGAGCCAGAGGTTTGGATGAGAGATGCCTTCGTTGAAGATGCCTGAAAAGCTTTCCAGTGGAAACGAACGATGTGATCAGTGCGCCTGAGACGATAAACAACAATAACAAGGAAAGAGAGAGGATTACAACTGCAGGTTCCTTGAACATGTAAGAACCTCCCTGGGTTTCAAAAGCCGGCGCAAGAAGGAGTGTCAGCAATACTCCAATTACATAAGAGATTGTTCCAATGAACAGATTATCAACCAGCAATTGCCTGAAAAAATCTACTTTTCCGGCTCCCATTTGCCATTGTACCACCAGTTTCTGGATCTGTAACTGACTTTTACTGAAGGAGAGCAGGGTAAAGTTGAACCATGCCAGGACAAACACGAGTAATCCTGCAACCATTACGACAAGTACGGTGCGAAACCGAACATTGGGTTGGATCTCTCTTGCCTTATGGGAACGCAAATGGATATCACTTACCGGTTGAAGATGGGGGATGATCAAATTGGAATAAGACTCATCCACATTCTCCTCTATAAACGTTCTCATTTTTACTTCCATCTCCTTCGGATCAACCGACTGATCGAGCTTTACATAAGCCCAGGCGGTACCCTCATACTCAACCGGATTTTCAAAGGATGTAAGTGCCGAGATCTTCAAATGTGAATTTTCAGGAAAGTCTTTGATAACTGCTTTTATTGTATAAGTAACAGGATCAATTCCGAATTGATGGACCAGGTCTATTGCTTCTCCTACCGGGTTGTCATTCCCGAAAAGCTTCCTGGCTGTACTCTCAGTCAACACGATGGTAAAAGGTTCTGTAAGCAGGTTAAGGGGACTGCCTGAGACCACTTCAGGCTTAAATATTTCCAGGAATTCCGGATCACAACTATATGCATACTCTTCATAGAATGAACGGTCATCAAATCTGAAGGTTGCCTTTCTGAAAGGTGCAATTCGTCCAACAGCTTCGATACCTGAAAGCATATCAGTAAATGTGATCCTGTTCAGAGCTGTACCATGGAGGATCCGGGCTGTGTGGCGGTAAAAGCCTTCATAATCCTCTTCGAAAGTGAGTCTGTATATCTGTTCCCTTTCGGGGTAACTCCGGTCAAATGTCAGATGCCAGGCGGACCACTGGAATGTGGAGAGAAATGTAGTAATCCCCATTGCCAATCCGACAACTATAAAAACTGCGTAGAGTAAGTTCTTTTTAAGGCTGCGTATGGTTAATAAGAGATGCTTCCCGATCATGTCTGAATCCTGGCTCAGGCAAATATAACGATTCACGTTACATTTGGAAAAGAAGGTAGAATTTAATTTGCCAGCAGGAAGTCCCGTATCTTTTTCATGGCATCCACGGCATCACCAAGGATCATATGGAAGCTCATAAACCCATGGAACATACCGCTGTATTCCAGGTATTTCACCTGCACTCCCGCATCTTCCAGTTTTTTAGCATATTCCCGCTGGCTGTCTCTCAGTGGATCGCATTCGGCAGTGATGATCAGCGCTGGAGCAAGGTCGGAAGAAAGTCTCGCTTCCAGCGGTGAGATGTAGGGATCCCGGTCATTGCCCTCCTTCCCTTTATAGGCAATCCTTACCCTTTTTAGAAATGATTCGCTCAGGACATATGGCTGGGCAGGTTCCTTTAAAAAATAGGTCATGGAGGGATACTCAGTATCCAGGAAAGTGACTGCGGGATAGAGCAATACCTGGCAGCAGGGCTGAGGGATATGCCGGTCACGACACATCAGGGTGACCACAGTGGCCAGATTACCTCCGGCGCTGTCCCCCATTAAAGTGATCCTGGAAGTATCGGCACCCAGGCCCGGTCCGTTTTGACGGATCCACTGCAGAGCCGCATAGCAATCATTTATTGCTGCAGGGAAAGGGTGTTCAGGTGCAAGGCGGTAATCAACCGATATGATGATCTGACCGGTAACCCTGGCCAGTTTACTTACCATCAGATTGTACTCTTCCACACTTCCAAATACAAAACCTCCGCCGTGAAAGAAAAGGATCACAGGCTGATACCCGCTCAGGTTCTTTTTTGTGGGATAATAGATCCTCGCAGGAATCTGCAGATCATTGACAATGAACGTGGTGTCGAGCAGTTTTTTCTGATGGGGTGTAATGATGTTCACCATCCAGGGTGCAGGCTCCTTTACCTTGCTGCTGTCTTCCATTATATGGTTGATGGTCCTGAGGATTGAATAGGCAGCCGGTTTGAGATAGGTACCTGGTTCAGGTGTGGCATATTTCTCCTTCTTCCTGTTGCTTTTCGGAACGTATTTTTCTGGCACCTGGGCGTAACCGCCGATCAGGAACAAAAAGATGAGTAATATGGAGCAAGCAGCCCTGTTCATTTCAATGACTACCTCTCCGAAACCGCTATCAGCCTGCTTGCAGTTCTAAATATCAGCATTCCGTCAGATATGGCGGGTGTCACCAGTGAAATATCCCCAAGTGGTATCTGCTTCAGTAGTTTATATGATCTGCCAGCTTCCGCAATATAGAGGTCTCCATTTTCCGCCAGCATGTATATTTTTCCATCGGCAGCCACCGGACTGGCTATAAAACTGTATGGATGTACGGTTTCCCTGTAAATAAGTTCGCCGGTCCGGGCATCGAAGCAGGAAAGATTGCCGTTCCACCTCAGGACATAGAGCAGGCTGTCGTAAACCAGTACCGAGCTCATGTAAGATCCCTGACGGTCGTAAAACCAGGCAAAATCATTACCCGGATCCTCTTCATTGTCCGGATAGGGTACCTCCCCTCTGACACTGTTCTTGATAGCCATCAGCGGTGAATGACTGCCATGTGCGCTGTTGAAGTAGATCAGGTCTTTCCAGATAATTGGTGTGGGAATAGGAATGTCTCCGCCTCCCGACATCCACCATATCTCTTCACCGGTCTCCATGTCGTATCCACCCCTGTGTTTGAACCCATTCACAACCACCCGGGCCTTCTCCCCGTCAAAATAGATATTGGGAGTGCACCAGTCTGAGATTTCATCCCGTTCCTGTCTCCATAGGGTACGCCCGGTTGAGAGCTCAAGAACAGCGACGAAATCTGTATTCAGGGCATCGGCCTGGATCACCAGTTTATCTCCAAAAATAACTGGCGAACTGCAAAACTCCCATTCCGCCGATTCCACCAGGTTCCAGGCGGAGTTGATCAGGCCAAATTCCCTTTTCCAGAGAAGTTCGCCGTCTATATTGTAACAGTAAAGACCCTCAGATCCAAAAAATACGACCACATGGTATCCATCCGTGGCCACAGTGGTGTTGGCATGGGTCGATTTGGGATGTCTTTTCACCAGTGGGATACCCTTGAATACGTCCTTTTCCCAAATGGTATTCCCGAAACGTTTATCAAAGCAGTAGAGTTTCCATACATGCTCAGAAGAGTCATCTACCGGTGCAATATCTCCAAATATACCGGTCCTGAAACCTTCTTTATCCTGGCTGCTCACCGCTGTTGTAATGAAAACCCTGTTATCCCAGACGACCGGACAGGATAAGCCCATTCCGGGGATCTCAATGTTCCACTTTACATTGAAGGAGGCCTCAATATTAAAACTGTCCGGCAGGGCAGCATCATCCAGGTAACCTGAAGCATAATAGCCGCGATATGAAGGCCATTGCCTGTTTTCTTCAATGGATCTGAAAAAGACATCGTCCGATTCTATTTTCTGGCTCCAGGACGGAAGAACCAGGATCGAGATCAGTAAGAGGGCAAAGATATGTTTCATCGGTTGAAGAATTGATTACATCCTTTAAAGTTAAGGATATTAATATATATGTTACATTTGATTGTGCTTCAGAGTTATTTACAACCTTCGGTAGAGATGCTGCATGTCAGGATCGATGAACCCATCACAACATTAACCGATCTCCTCCTGGCAACCATTTGTTTTTATGCTTTTTTCCGGATACGAAAACTTCATTACACCGGGAGGATCAAATGGTATTTTAAGTACTATTTCCTGACGCTCGGACTTGGGGCTGCATCTGGTGGCTTTCTTGGCCATGCATTTTTGTACCGGCTGTCTGATGGGTGGAAGGTGGTTTCATGGATCTTAACACTGGGCTCGGTCGCATTGATAGCCCATGCCCTCATAGAAATAGCCAGACCGATGTTCAGACCCTGGTTTCCGAGGTGGGTGTCCCGGTTCAATATTCTGATCTTTGCCCTGGCTCTGTTCTATACGTTATGGACCATGGCTTTTTCGCCGGTTAAATACTATACCATCTATGGAATGCTCGTGGTGGTAGGTTCATTCAGCTACTTCCTGTACCGTAAAACCGGCAGCAGGGGTATGCTGGTTTTGATGGGAGCTGTGGGAATAGGATTTCTGTCCGCGATTGTTTTTAGTTATGAATGGGGATTGAGCCCCTGGTTCAACCACAAGGATATCAGTCACATTATTTTAAGTATAAGCGCGTTCAGCTTTTATAAAGGAGCCGCCCTTATTATGGATGGTTCAATGATCGGCCCCTGATAACTCATCCTCCAGGGAGGAGATCTTTTCAAATCTGATTACCGAATAGGTACCCGACTGTTCATCCACATATTTAAAAAGTTCCAGTGATCTATAGAGCATACGCAGGCTCTCTTCAGAATTACCTGCATCCATACGGATCTCACCTTCCAGTTTAAAGAGCTCGGCGATCATCTCCAACTCGTCGAGACTTCTTTCGTTACAGAATTTATACCATTCAGGATCATCATATTGATAGAGCTCTTCAGGATTGATCTTCAGTATAGTATCATAGGCTTCCTTGATCAGGGTCCTTGCACCGTCCGGGTCTCCTTTTTTAATGAGACCGATTATACCGGCTACCATTTTAGCAAACGCTTCAATCATTCTCATGATATAATCCTTCTGGTACATGCCGGATCAATTTACGGTGTCGTTACTTCCTTAACACAGCGGAATCCCCCTGCAAAGTCGACCCAGTTCGCAGGGAGTGCATTTCGTATGTGAACGGACGTGCAACTACCTCCGGAATGCCATCCTCCTCCACGCAGTACCCTGAAGGATCCCAATGGGGGTCCTGTGGGATTTTCTTCTGGTGACTCGCTGTAATAATTTTCGGAAAACCAGTCGGACACCCATTCCCAGGCATTCCCTGACATATCGTACAATCCATAGCCATTAGGCGGATAGGAGCCAGTTTTAACCGGTCCTGTTTCAGCCACAGGGTTATTATACCTGGCCTGTGAATGATCCGGGGTTTCTCCGTAAGGGAAGGATATATCCTCAAGTCCGCCTCTGGCGGCATGCTCCCATTCCGCTTCTGTAGGGAGCCGCTTCCCGGCCCATTCAGCATATAATGTTGCCTCTAAATAGCTTACACCAACCACAGGGTAATCAGGGAAATCCAACCCCGACTTGTATTGTTCCATTCCCCAGAATTCGGGAAGCTTATTACCTGTGGCTTTACAATATTCATAATATTGACGGTTGCTGACTTCTCGGATATCCATATAGTAGGAGTTGAGCGTGACCTGGTGTTTGGGGGCGGCTGTACGTTGGCCATCATTGGTTCCCATAAAAAAGGTTCCCCCTGGAATGAACACCATTCCCCCGGGGGCTTCATCTGAATTATTCTGTCCGCTGACCGCGTTTAATAGTGCAAACATCAGTGTCGTAATAAGAATTCTGTACATGCTGATCACTCCTTAAATATTAATCCATAGAAGATATGAATTATTCAGTATTCCAATTCATTTTCAATCATGTTTTCATTGAATTGGGATCTAATTTAAGCTGCCCGAACACTGTTGTTTAATAATTCTTGTTATCTTGAAGAGAACTTAAACCCCACAATTATGGATCGTTCAGAAAAGGCAAGGGATCTGTTCCTTTCCGGATACAATTGTGCCCAATCGGTCATACTTTCATTTGCCGACGACCTGAAATTCAGCAAGGAACTGGCACTGAAGGTGGCTGCCGGTTTTGGCGGAGGTATGGGTAAGAGGCAAGAGACCTGCGGAGCAGTCACAGGTGCTATTATGGTACTGGGAGTGCTGAAGGGTGAAGAGGTGAACAACAATGAGGAATTAAAATCAGCCACATACAGCGCTGTAAAGGATCTGACCCGCGACTTTGTAAAAACTTTCAAAACAACCCGGTGCAGGGATCTGATAGGATGCGACCTGAATACACCGGAGGGTTCAGCAAAGTTCAATGAAGAGCATATGATGGAGAAAACCTGTGCTGAGTGTGTGGGGAAGGCGGTACAGATTATCGAAAGCCTGACCGACTGATCCGATTCTCTTTATTGCTCTGTCTCAAGGGGATGTTCCGACTGTGAATAGAATTTATCCTGCAGGGACGATATCGACTCATCCGATTTCAGGAACCTGATTAATTCTGCAAGCTGTTCTGACTGGCTTTTAAAACTCATTTCTCCAATTTCTTTATTGGGTGATGAAACGTCACCGGCATAGTGGTTGGGGTAACTGGCATACCACCAGATCCCTGTGTAGCCATATGGAAGCGCATCCAGTCTGCCCTGGTCCGTTCCCGATTGTGATGCGGCACGGTCGGCATGCACCAGGTCGGGACGAACAGCATATACCATGGATGTTTCCACTTCGTCGGCATGCCCTCCATAATCGGTCTTTCTCAACTCCTGGATCTGTCTGTCTACAGCTCTGTCATTGGGCCTGAAAAAAACGACTATATAATCCTTCCGTGCTGCAAGCTGTGCCTGGCAGAAATAAGAGAACAGATTTGTGTTCCCGCCATGTCCGTTTACGATAATGATCTTCTTAATGCCATTTCGGGAAAGCTCTTCACAGGTCTCTTCCAGGATCTTCCAGACAAGTTCAGGGCTGTAGGCGATGGTACCCGGCTGGTGTTTCGCTTCGAAGATCTGTCCGAAGTAGTATTCCGGGTAAATGATCGTATATTCCAATTGTGCAGCCCTTGAGGAAACTTCACGGGCCAGGATCATGTCGGTGGTAATGGGGAGATGTGGTCCGTGTTTCTCTATGATCCCTGCCGGTATAATGCAGGTACCTTTTGAAAGTTCCACCGCTTTTACAAAATCGGGAGAGGTGAGTTCATTCATCAGGTAGGGGAGTTGTTCACCAGCTGATTCCTGAGAATAGAGCGAAGGGGAGAGCAGGAATAACATAATCACAGCGTTTGAAAATGCTTTCAATTTCATAGCGTAAGGTTTGACGGTTAATTAGTTTTATGTGTTAATATATTCAATCTCTTAGAATCTCATGAACCCTTAATAAAAGACTCTGGATCCGAATCCAGTGCGGTCCTGGCAATGTTTGTGGCATGACTGTCTATGCTGCTGTAGAGTGCCAGGATCTCCAGGTGCGTTTTACTGCTTTCAATGGATTCGGTCATACCCTTCATAATGCGGTCATAATGCTGCTTCTCCAGTTCCCTTGATAACAACCTGTATTCTTTATGCTTGGCTTTCATTTTGGCAGCAGTCTGAAGATTGGCCTCATCAAATACCTCCAGCGAACGGTCCAACTGTTTGGTGATGACATCATGAAATTGCGCCAGGTCTTTTTTGCCCTGTTCTGAAAAGTTGTAGTTCTTCAATGACCACTTTTCTGCCCTGGAGGCAAGATTGCCTGAAATAATATCTGCTATCTTCTCGAATTCGTTCAGGGAATACAATAACTGGAAGGACTCGTTCAGCTGCTTGCTGTTCATGGATTCCTTGTTGATTTTCAAGAAGTAAGATTTGATGGCATCTGAAAGATAATTTACTTCCTGTTCCCCGGTATACACTTCCCCAAGGGCTGTGGCGTCTTTTTCAAGGAATGGCAACCGTATCATTGAGAACATATTCCTGACGATAGATCCCATTCTGATAATCTCCTGTTTAGCCAGGTTAAGTGCCAGGGAGGGAGTGGAAGTCATACCCTGGTCCAGGTAAAGGGTCCTGAAAGCCTTTTTTTGCTCTACTTTCGGTTTCCCTGCGATCCAGTCGATCAATCTGGCGATTTGCGGAGATACAGGCAGAATGATCAGCATCATCACTCCGTTAATAAGCGTGTGTGCATTGGCAATCAGCCTGGGCAGGGAGGCATCCGGAGTGAGCTCTTCCAGGAGTTTCCCCAGCTGGACTGTCCATCCGCCAAAGATGACCACACTGATGAGTTTGATAAAAACGAAAGAAAATGCAACTTTCTTGGCTTCCAGGCCTGATCTCAGACTCGCCAGAACGGCTGTGACCGGCGTTCCAAGATTGGAGCCCAACAGGAGCGGAATACAGGCATCGAGTGAGAGTAATCCCTGCGATGCCAGAACGATCAAAATGCCGATAAAAGCACTGCTCGACTGGATAAGTGCGGTAAATACGGTGCCCACAAGGATCCCTACAAGAGGGCTTTCCAGCCTGGTCAACACATCAATAAAAGGAGGAAAGTCCCTGAGTGGAGCCATGGCATCGGACATAATTTCAAGTCCGAAAAAAAGAAGTCCAAATCCAAAGAGGGAGTATCCCACCGACCTGAATTTCTCTTTTTTTGCGAAGGCCTGAATAAAAAATCCCACTGCCACAAGCAGCAGGCTGTACTGGGTGATCGAGAAGGCGATCAGTTGCGCGGTGATCGTGGTCCCGATAGCTGCTCCCAGCAAAACCGGGATGGTTTGCCGGAATTGCAGCAACTGCGCATTTACAAAACTTACCAGCATCACAGAGGTGGCGCTGCTGCTCTGTATAATGGTTGTAACAAGTGTACCGATACCAGCACCGAATATTCTGTTCCGGGTAACAGATTCCAGGATGGAACGCAATCTTTCGCCGGCCGACTGCTGCATTCCCTCACTCATGGAGCTCATCCCGAACAGGAAAAGCCCGAGCCCGCCTAAAAGACTGATTACAAGGATCCAGACCCAGTTCTTCCGGCTGGCTTTTACCGTGAAGATGAATTCATTGTCAGGAAATCCTTCTGCGATTTTGCCAGAGATGCCATAGGATCCGGGCTTTGATCCCAGAGTAAGCTCCGTTTTTGCCATGCCGGTCGAATCGGTAAATGACAGCAGATGGCTCAGAGAGGCTCCCTCACTTTCATCCGGCAGTGATACAATGCGAAAAGCTACACGGATCCCTTGAACCGGGTTCCCCTTATCATCTGTGACCAGAACCTCAAGTGGTAGTTGGAGCTTGTTGCCACAGATCCCCGACTGGGCAGAATTCAGTGAGGTGAGTTTCAGATCTTTTTGAAGCCATTCCTGCTGTTGAAAGATGGAATCCTGAGCCTGGGTTGATACTGCCAGCAATAGAATGACGGAAATATTTGCCAGAAACCTACCCAATGTCAGATATCGTTAGTCATTTCCTCCCAGGGAATATGTAGCTAAATATACGAAAGACAGGACTATTTCTACCAGTTTTTTATTGTTTTGATCCCATTGTTTCCGGTCTCCCCTTGATGCCCAGACCAGTGACATTTCCTTGCTCATCAAGAAAAAATTCCCAATCAATACCCTGATCTGCAAAATAGAAGGTTGTTTCAGAAGAGGGAATCAGCTCCTCTTTTCCGGGGATAGGATCGGGTCTCAGGTAGAGCTTGCCATTTTCTACAGTAATATGGAGTAGTCCGAATGCTTCGGTGAGATATTGACCTACATATTTTTGATAATGGGTTTTATCTATGTCATAAACTGACCGTGCAACAGGCATTTCATAAGCTTTGCCCTCCCAGATATTTCTTACGAGCCCATATACCTGCTTCCAGTATTTGCCTGAAATATTGTGGATATATATGAAAGATTTTTTATCATCGATATAGCGCTGGATACTTGCGCGTGAATTTTCACCGTCCCCGACTATATATGCTTCTGTTTTATGATCAGCTTCACTCACTCTCCATGCGAAACCATAATTACTCTTTGTACTGTCCTTCAATATGGTATATTCAAAGGATTGCCTGAGCAGATCAGGCGACAGAAGCCGATCCGTATAGAGTGCCTGTTCGAATATATACAGGTCTTCAGCTGTAGAACAGATATTTCCGTCACCGGATACTCTATAAAAATCCGATGAATCAGGCTGATTGGCATCCGGATCTCCGGGTTCGAAAACATTGCTGTGTTTCATTCCCAGCGGTTCGAATATATTTTTCTTTACAAACACGGCATATGATTCCCCGGATACTTTTTCAACTATGGAAGCCAAAAGCATATAATTATCATTATTATAATAGAATTTTGAACCCGGAAGGTCTGCCTTTGGCTTATATTTGGCAACAAGCGCAATTATTTCACTGTTGTGCCACTGTTTTGTCGTATCTCCATAATTGATCACCGTGGGAAGAAACCTTGGTAGCCCGCTGGTCATATTCAACAGGTTCCGGATCGTCACCTCCCTGTAAGATAATTCGGGAAAATAATCGATTAACCTGTCATCCAGATGTAACGCTCCCCGATCCTGCAAGATCAGGATGGAAAGTGCAGTAAAAGCTTTGGTTACAGACTGTATTGATAAGGAAGTCTGTTTGGTGATGGGCTCTCCGTTTTCCTGACTGCCGTAGGCTTTGTCAAAAAGGACCTGACCTTTTTCTGCGATCAGGATCTGGCCATGAAACATTTCCTGATTTTCAATAATATTCAATACTGAATCGAGTTCAGTTTGCCAGGATTGTGCATTGATATGGTTCATCAGACAGAGTATCAGGATGGCTGTAAAAATGATCTTGTTTGATTTCATGGCACCTACATTTATTATTTCGAATTCACATTTTACCCAAGCCTGGCACCATCATGGACCGGTTGTTCCGGTACGGCAAGTACCACTGATCCGTCTTTCTTATATAAGCCTGTGACCAGGCACTCGGATACAAAGGGCCCTATCTGTTTGGGAGGGAAGTTGACCACACAGATTACCTGTCTGCCCAGGATACTTTCACTGGTATAGTGATCAGTAACCTGGGCACTGGCCTGCTTTATCCCTATCTCCTCACCGAAATCGATCTTCAGTTTAAAAGCAGGTTTCCTGGCTTCGGGAAACGCTTTCACCTCGATCACTGTTCCTGCCCTTAATTCTAATTTCTCAAAATCCGACCAGCTGATTGTCTCCATCTTTTAAAATGTTTATCGTCACTCAGGGTTTTGTTGATTTTTCATTTCTTGTGATACCAGAGGTCCAGCAAGAACCACAGGAGAATTGATAACAGGTAAATGACGATCCCGGTCAGGTTGGTGATCATAGATACTTTCAAACCACCGGCGAGAATACTGGGAGATATATCCTGGAGACCTTGTATAACAGAGAATGCCTGGAAGAGCCCGATAAGCTGGCCCAGGATCCCGGTGATCAGGGTAAATAACCCAATGGATCTTACATACTTCAGCTGATGCCTGAAGTTTGGTTTGTCCGATGCATTTCCGCTGGCAATGGTGATAGCAAAATAGACAACTACGGCCACCATAATGACCAGCAGAATAGTGAGGATACTCATAAACAGTGTACCTCCCTCAATAAACCATCTTATCATAACAATATTTTTTAAGTGAAACATTAATACAGTACAAAGTTAACGGGGAGAGGGCCTACAGCACAAGGTCGAATCCGGTTCCAAACCTGCTGTCTGTCGACAGTAGATCATTCAGGACCTTTTTTTTACGATATTTAAATTGTGAATAAGATCATAGCCTGGCACCATATTGTTTTCTGGATCATTGTTTACGGTCTGCTCACAGTGATCTTTACCAGCTGGTTCGCCGGGGGCATGGAGGCGTTTTATTATGTCTCTTTGCTGATGCCGGTCGTTATGGGCACCTCCTATTATTTCAATTACTACCTGATGCCAAGGTTCCTATACAGGCGCAGGTTCTTTTTGTTCAGCCTCTACACTTTCTATATGCTGGTTGTTTCGCTTTGTCTTGAGATGATCGCTGCTGTCATTGCTATGTTGATAATCATGTATTACGGCACCAATCAAAACCCGGCCCTGTTCACAGATGTCTTTACAATGGCAGGGATCCTCTATTTTGTTGTCCTGTTTATGGCTTTTATTAGGCTTATCAAGCACTACTTTACCGATCAACTGGCCATTGGCAGGCTGGAGAAAAAGCAGGCGCAGCTGGACCAGGGATATTTTACTGTCCGGTCCAACAGGAAGAATGCACAGGTGAAATTTGATGAACTGCTCTACCTTGAAAGCCTGGGTGACTATATAGAGTTCCACATGGTCAGCGGATCCACGATCTCTTCCAAAGAAAAGATCAGTCATATGGAGCGTAACCTGCCCGATGGATTTCTCAGGATCCACCGCTCCTTTATTGTGAACCGGTCAAAGATCTCATCCTTTTCCAGGGAAAATGTAATGATCGAAGGGAAGGAGCTGCCCATCAGCCGGAGCTACAGGGAGATGGCCATTTCTACACTTAACGGGAAATAGGCCGGCAGATTACTCTTCCAGGGCCTTTGATTCTTCAGTATTCAGTTTGGCCATCCGAGTCACCTTCTCCCTTGTTACAGTATTCGATGAGAGCGCTAATATGCAAATCACGAAAAGGATGAGTTGCTTGGCATCCTGCAGCACGATAAGACCCACAAGGGAGAAGAGCCCTGCTCCCTCGATCATGGCCCAGCGAATGATTATGGCCGCCTGAAACTGTTCAAATTTCCTGGGAAATGGATCACCTGGGTCAATGGCCTCCATTCTGCGCGAGGAGATGGTATGCCCCAGGGGTATGGATATCATTAGAATAACATTGACATAGGTGAGGATATCAACTCCCTCTTTAAATTCAGGTATCTGCATCCCGTTGAGGTAGATACTTACCAGAAAGAAAAGCAGCAGGCCTGTGTTCAATGCATAAAAAATAATCTTAAGGGCGCGGTACGCAGGTTTAGGATCAAATTTCTCTCCTATCATCTTCAATTCATTTGATTGCTAAAATAGAGGAAATGGAGCAGAAATAAAAAAACTCCGGGCCTGTTGGCTCCGGAGCTTTTATGCTGTGAACGAGAGAGGAGTCGAACCCCCAACCTCCTGATCCGTAGTCAGGTGCTCTATCCAGTTGAGCTACTCGTCCTTTAAGAGTTGCAAATTTAATCAAATCCATACAAATACAAAACTCTTTTCTTCTGGCAGAATTCGTAATTTTGGCCAAAACTGTTTGATGAAAAAGGTATTCCGGATATTGCTGATCACCTTGGGAGTGATCCTGTTGTTGTTGATCCTGACCCCCGTACTTTTCAGATCAAAGATCGAAAGGGTGGTGAAGGAGAAAGTAAACAGCCAGATCCAGGCTAAAGTGGACTGGTCAGGGTTCAGCCTCACCTTTTTCCGGGGATTCCCGGACCTGAGCATCAACCTGCACCAGGTATCAGTAGTTGGAGAGGGATCCTTTGCGGGGGACACGCTTGCCGGGTTTCAACGCTTCGAATTAAGGGTGAATCCTCTGGGTGCCCTGAAGAAGAACATGGTGGTAAAATCGATTCTCATTGAGTATCCTCTTATCAATGGGATCGTCCTGGAAGATGGGGAGGCCAACTGGGATATTACCGGGGAATCCTCCGGGGAAGAAGAGGAAACAGGAGCGTCGGGGTCCTCCATGAATCTCTCATTAAAACGATTTGCGATTACCGGGGGACGGATCTATTACACCGATCACCCCGCTGATATGACTGCCTCACTGGAGGGATTCAACCTGGAGATACGTGGCGATCTTTCTCTGGAGCAGACAGAACTGAAAATATCCTCAGAGATTGAGCGGATAAATATGAAGATGGGAGGGATCTGTTATTTGAAGGATGGTGTTTTAAACCTGGATCTGCTGCTGGCAGCCAATATGCTGGAGAACCGCTATACGGTGAAGGATAACCTGATCACCCTGAACGGACTCTCCCTGGGGATTGAAGGCGACGTGGTGTTGATGGATGAGGGTGCCATGCAACTGGACCTGAAATATTTTTCCAGGGAGACCTCCTTTCGAACGCTGCTCTCCATGGTGCCGGCCGTATATCTCCAGGATTTCAGCTCTTTAAAGACAGAGGGAAGCATGCAGCTGAGCGGCACCATTTCAGGGACCATGCAGGATTCGGTCATGCCCGATGCCACAATGAACCTGAAGGTGAAAGATGGCTATTTTTCCTATCCGGACCTGCCCAAAGATGTGTCCGATGTGCAGATCCTGGTGAACGTGGATTACAGGGGTGCAGATATGGATGCCAGCCGTATCGACGTGGAGCAGTTTCACCTCCTGATGGGCGGAAATCCATTCGACCTGAGTCTGAAGTTGGATCACCCTGTCAGTGATATGCATGTCTCGGGCCGTGCAGAAGGGCTTATTGATTTTGCATCCATAAAGGATATTGTCCCCATGGAGGATATTTCCCTGGACGGGCGGCTGGAAACTGATATGAGTTGGGATACAAGAATGTCCTATATTGATCAGGAACAATATGAACTGGTTGATATGAAGGGGTCGTTGCTGGTTGAAGGAATGTCCGTTGAAGTTCCGGATATCCCTGTCCCGGTCATCATTGAAGAAATGAACATGCAATTCAGTCCAAAGGTCGTTGAACTGACAACCCTGGATGCCAGGATGGGTTCATCCGACCTGCATATGGATGGCGAACTGGAAAATTTTATCCCCTATGTCTTTAAAGGACAAACAGTTTCGGGCCGGTTGAATGTATCTTCCTCCCTCCTGGATGTCAATGAGCTGCTTCCTGCTGGTGATGTTTCCGGGACAAAGGTTGTCAGCGATACACTGGTGCCAGTCCCTCCCGACTCTCTGGCCAAACCATTCAACATCAAGATCCCTTTAAATATAGATTTTTCCACCTCACTGAAAATGCACCGGGTCGAATATGAGAACATTATAGTGGAAAACATACGGGGGGAGATGAGGATCATTGAGGGTGTTGCCGGACTGGATCAATTGCGCATGGATATGATCGATGGAAGTATGACCACCTCGGGGTGGATCGATACACGGGGCGAATTTGCCGAGTCGGATTTTTCTGTGGCTATGCAAAATGTTGATATCACTTCAGCAACTGAATCTTTCGTTACGCTGGGAAAACTGGCACCTATGGCCGGATATTGTCAGGGGAGGGCAAATGTTGACATGCATTACCACTCTTTGATGGATCGGACCCTTACTCCACTTTTCGAATCAATAGATGCCACGGGCCATGTATATACAAAAGGACTTCAGTTCTATAACCTGGAAAAATTTGTTCGCTTCAGTGATTTGCTGAAAAATGAGAAATTCAATGATATGGCCCCGGATGAGGTAAATCTGAGCTTCACCGTTGTGGATGGAAGGGTTATATTCGCTCCCTTTCAAATGGATGTTGAACATTCGAGGATGATTGTTTCGGGCTCACATGGAATTGACCTGACCATGGATTACACAATGGATATGCAGATAGCCAGGGCCGACCTTGGTACGGGTGCCAATGATTTAATGCAGGGTATCACCCTGCTGGCTTCAGGTGCAGGTTTGAAGATACCCCAATCTGACTATATAAAAGTAAAGTTCAACATTGGAGGAACATTTAATCATCCGACAGTGACCACCGATTTGAGCGGGAACCTGAAATCAGCCGGTGAAACGATCCAGTCGCTTGTGGAGGAAAGAGTTACCAGCGAGGTGGAAAAGGTGGAAGAGCAGGTGAGGGATGAGGCCGGTGAAAGGGCGGAACAGATCATTGCAGAAGCAGAGTCTGAAGCGGCACGCCTTATCGATGACGCTGTGAAAGCAAGTGAGGCCCTGGTAAAGGAGGCCGAGGTTCAGGGCAACAGGCTGAAGGAGGAAGCCGGGAACAATCCATTGAAACAGGTGGCCGCCAGAACAGCAGCCGATGAATTGAAACGACAGGCTGAAAAACAGTCCGAAACACTGGTGAATGAGGCAAAGATCAAAGCTGACGGGATCATTCAGAAGGCGCGTGACGAAGCAGACAAGTTATAACCCTAATAGGTACAGGACAAAATAAGGTTGGGTAAAAACGCCTCTTTGAAGTTATACCCGTGAGGAAGCCTATAAACGTTTACGGAGTAAAGGTTTTAAGTGACGAACGGGTATAACGAAAAAGAGGCTGTACCTTATGATACAGCCCCTTTTTTTATCTTTTTTACCGTTTCTAGAATCTCTTCTCCTTGATACGCGCTTTCTTGCCGGTCAGATCACGGAAGTAGAAAATACGTGCCCTTCTTACGCGCCCGTGCTTATTGATCTCAATTTTATCAATAAATGGTGAAGCCGAAGGGAAGATCCTTTCCACACCAATATTACCTGACATTTTGCGAACGGTAAAAGTCTCGGTATTACCCTTTCCGCGACGCTGGAGAACTATACCCCTGAACTGCTGGATACGCTCTTTATTTCCTTCAATAATCTTGTAGTGAACAGTGATGGTATCACCTGCGCTGAATTTGGGCAGCTCCTTTTCAGCGGCATATTCCTGGTCTACAATCTTCATTAAATCCATGATTCTATTCTTTATTATATTCTAAGCCTCGATTTAACAGGTCGCAAAAGTACAAAAAAATTCCAGTTATTAATACAATATATACTGAATTATTAACCATATGCTTGAGCGGTCAATGGGATGCGCTTTTCGGCATTCGCAGGTTCTTACCATCATCTTTGACAACAATCGATTTCCACTTATCCGGATATCCGGGTTGATCAGGTCCCGCAGGATAACCGTACGCGTTACGCAGAAATTGACCATCCTTCTCCTTCTTGATGTTCCCGTCAATGTATTTCACAAGGAGGTAGTGTCCCAGCTCCTTGTAACGCTGGACCGTGTAGTTTCCCATGTTCACAGAATAATTGGTTATAAACTCCCTTGCCAGTTCAGGATTGGTCTCATTGAGCACAGCGGCAGCGGCATCGATAGCCGATACCTCTGTAATATACTTCTCTTCAAGTTCTGACTGGACCTTGTGCACATCTTCTATCATGACATTATATCTCAGGTAACTGAAGTTGGATACCAAACTGAATGTCCAGAAAGCAGATGTTTCAGAGTAGGTAAGCAGGTCACCATTCCCAACCGCGTATGATTCCGGTACCCGTGTCATTCCGCAGTACATGGGCACATAGGTGGTAGCGGCTGCATCATCAATGCCGAACCAGAATATACCACCCAGCCAGTCAGGTTTTACCGGCCGGCATTCAGCCACAAAAGAGAAGCCGGTCTGTTGTGTTGCTGTGGTCCTTTCATTCAGATACATTTTACCATTGTACTCCCATTCCAACGGGCGCCAGCGATAGGGAAGTCCAAACGGACCGGCCCCGGCATCCTTGGACATATCCAGTTCGGTCCCCTCCAGGTGGTCCCTCATAAAATTCATCATATCCTTTCTGGATATTTTCCTATTGGGTTTGATATAGAGAGGCAACCTGTTCTCCAGGTCTTCCCCTTTTACATAATCAAAGTACTGCTCCATATCATCATTGATATCCTTGAAGAAGGACCAGACACGTATGTCGCAGAACCTTGCGCCGCTAAAGTCTACTGGAGCATAAGTATCCGAGAAACTGAATGCTGAATCGGCTCCTTCATAATATCCTTTTTCGCGTGCAAAGGAAATGACATCCAGAGCGTAGAGACAGTTATCCGGGTTGTCCAGCGGAAATTGTTGTATCCTGGCCTGGTTGGCATGTCCGGATACATATCCGTCCGGGATCTTTACAGCCACCCATACGGCACCTTTATTCTTGTTATAGGTTTTACCGTCAGCTGTAACCATATCTGTACCTTTTCCTATGAGCTCCAGGATCCATACTTCATTGGGATCAGCTATGGAAAATGATTCACCTGAGCTGCAGTATCCGTACTCAGCAACCAGTTCTCCCATGATATTGATGGCTTCCCTGGCAGTTCTGGCTCTTTGGAGAGTAAAGTAAATCAGGCTTCCATAGTCTATGATGCCGGTCGAATCATATAATTCAGGCTTGCCACCATAGGTTGTTTCTCCAATGGCTACCTGGTGTTCGTTCATATTTCCTACCACTGAGTAGGTATGCGAAAGCTGGGGGATCCTACCCAGGAATTTATTGGTATCCCATTCATATACATCCACCAGGGTTCCCGGAGGATAGTCTGCTGCCGGCCTGTAGTAGAGTTCCCCGTATAATACATGCGAATCGGCTGCATATGTGATCATTGCACTGCCATTTAATGATGCACCGGGGGTGACCAGGAAATTGGTACAGGCCAATGCATTCAAACCCGAGAGAATAAGAGCGGGCACTGCTATAAAAGAAAGTTTTCTCATTTTAAATCTGCTTTTGATTAAAAGATGCGGCTGCAAGGTTTCAATTTTATGTCAAACTACCAACAGTACCTATCGGATAACATTATTTTAATGAAAATGTACCAAGAGAACGATTTTAACTCAAAAAGTATATTATTTCAGACGACCCCCTTAATATTATAATACAAATATGAAATAATGATATAAATCAGTTTTATACCCACATATATTGACAGGTTAAAAATATTAATATTAAAAAAAGATACAATTAGTGAAAATTTAATTGAAAAAGGCTTACAGGGAAATAGGATGGTGATTATCTTTGTGGCATATTATTTGAGGCTTCTGATTATAGAAGACTTTTCAGGGTAGTTTTGTTAGTATTTTAGTTGGTAGTTTTAGTTAGTGTTGTAGAAAAGGGTCAATCGCCAGATTGGACCCTTTTCTTTTTGAACACCGGTCACTTGTCAAACATATGACCCAGAAGCTCTTCTCTCTCCCTGTCGTTGAATTTGAAGTTGGTTCCTTCAGCCCTGTTACGGTTCATCAGGTGAAGGATATCTTCCCTCTTTGACTCATCAATACCCGCATGCTGGCATCTGACAGGACTCCCCAGTTTCTTGAAGAGATCTTCAAGGGACAGGATGGTGTCACCCACACTTTTAGTGTTAAACAGGTTTCTACCCAGTTGGACGATACGCTCACCTGCACGGTTTTTCAACTGGCGCATCCAGGCTGGGTATACAATCGAAAGGGTGGCTCCGTGTGGCGTGTCGTAAAGAAATGAAAGAACGTGTCCCAGTGCGTGTACACCCCAATCGCCCGATTCTCTACCGTAGGTTGTCAGGTTATTAAGTGCATTGGTTGCAGCCCACATGATTTTGGCCCGCAATTCGTAATTTTCCAGATCCCGCAGAAGGGCTGGTCCGAATTCCATAGCCTCCCTTATAATGGAGATCACAAAACGGTCTGACAGGCTGGCATCACCTCTGCCAAACCAGGCTTCAAGCGAGTGAGCCACCAGGTCAACAATGCCGTAGGCAGTATAATTTTCAGGTACCGATAATGTATAAGCGGGATCCAGGAAGGAGTGGACCGGGTACATAAGATCGTTCCTGTAACCGATCTTCTCCCTTGTCGCTTTATTCTGAAGAACAGCAACAGCATTCATTTCGGTACCTGTTGCGGCCAGTGTAAGCACTGTGATCAAAGGTTTGGCTCCCAGCGGTTCATGTCTCCCATTCATCACCTCCCAGGCATCACAACCTTCTGCAATACATATGGCTATGATCTTGGCAGAGTCAATCACGCTCCCTCCTCCGACAGCGACCACCATATCGACATCCGAATCACGGCCTGTTACTGCTGCCTCCATTACGTCCTCGACACGAGGATTGGGTTTGATCCCATTAAACTCCACTATATCAATACCACTCGATTTCAACTGTTCAACAGTATCATTATAGCTGCCGTTGCGCAACACCGATCCACCGCCGTAAACCAGCAGGGCTCTTTTTCCAACCAAAGCGGCACAGGCTCCCAGGTCTTTGACGACATTTTTTCCAAAGTGGAGTTTCACGGGATTATAGGCGATGAAATTATACATAGCAATAAGTTTAAATTCTATGGATGGTTCCGGCAGAGATATCCTTTCTGCCCCCGGTCACACTGGCCAGGCAATTGATTTCTCCCCGGATCTTCAGTACACCCAGCAATGCAAAAATAAGCGCTTCTTTAAAATGAATCAACCTTTTTTCCGGTATAACCATGGATGCCCGTGTGTAGTGCTGTAACCGTTCAATGAGAGTCTGGTTCAGGGCCCCGCCACCTGTGACTAGAATTGAACCGATGCCGGTCCTGTTGATCCCCATTGATATCTGTTGGGCAATATGTTCCAGTACTGTAGACATCAGGTCGAAATTGTTAAGGTCACTTCTTATTGTCAGGGGATGGAACTGGTCCAGGAACCATTCCCTGCCAAGGGACTTTGGGGGATCGACTGCATAATAGTCCAGCCGGTTCAGCTGGTCGAGTACCTCCTCATCTACATGACCCTTGCGGGCCATTTCACCGTTCATATCATAATCCAGCCCCTCCAGGGCGGCAACACTATTGAGCGCCATATTGGCAGGGCACAGATCATATGCGAGAAGTGTTCCATTGCTGTCAACAAAGGAAATATTGGCAAATCCACCCAGGTTCAGGCATCCTTCATATTGTTTAAAAAGCAGCCTGTCACCCAGGGGGACAAGCGGTGCGCCCTGTCCACCCTGAGCTACATCCTCACTTCTGAAATTATTGATGACCGTTATTTGAGTTTTTTCTGCCATGATCCTCCCATTACCGGCCTGAAAGGTAACCCCCCTGGAAGGATCGTGCAAAATGGTATGGCCGTGGGAGGAGATGAAATCAGGAATCAGGCCTGTTTTTCGGTGGAAAGTATTGAGCAGGTCCGCATAGTAATCTCCAAGTTCCAGGTCCAGTTCCTGGATTTCGCTTTGCTCCAGGTTGCAGGCTCCGTTAAGCTTCAGGAGCAGATCATCATCATATGGAAAGGTCTCAGCCCCAATGATGTGGTAATCCCACCTTTCACCATCCCATGTGAAATCACAGCATGCCAGATCCACGCCATCCATAGATGATCCCGACATCAGGCCGGTAACCCTGTACTGATCTTTCATGAGTGATGCTTACCAGTAAAATGAAGTGTTCAGGAGACTGGCATTTCCCCTTTCGTCACTTACATATAGTTCCAGTTCGTGCTTCGATTCCCTGTTAATGTGGGTTTCGTCGAATTTATAGAGCAACAGGTCGTTCTTCGGGTCGTACTCGAAAAGGGCCCACTTGTTGTCTATGTACCCTTCATATTTTTCAATCCCGGACAGGTCATCGCGGATGATGAACCGCATCTCTTTTCTGCCACTGTAATCATCCCCGCCTGGTTTATTTAATGGAATGATCTCAGGCGCAATGGTATCCAGTGCAATACCGAATGCACCAAAGTTGCGCAGGCTTGCGACCATCGTGCCATTCCTGTAATTGCCTCCCGACGAGATAACTTTCCCGTCATTATCATAGGAGATGAACAACAGTTTGCTAAACAGGGCCGGGTCCACATCAGGGCACTTGATGCTGAGCGTGTAGGAGGAGTGTACCGGCACCTCAACGCTTGCGATATGATAAAAGGGTGTGAGCGATCCATCTGCCGAAGGAGAGATGTCATATGTGAAATCCAGGTCCTGGTAGAGCGCATTGGCAGGGATCTTAAGACTTACAGGTCCATCTTCAAAGCTGTTGTCCAGGTTATACTGCATGGTGGTCACAAAATTGGGATCATGACCCGTAGCAGTCGCCTCTGCGGGCCTGTTATTTCCCTTCAGGATAAACTCAAGCACTGCATTGTTCCCGGCCACATCCGTAACCACGATGCTGATCGGATAGTCCCTCGCTTCATTCACCGTCAGAGGCCGGTTACCGGCTGCCTGATCATAAGTCTTTAACCTGTCATTTGGAAGACGGAACAGCCGGTGAGCTTTAATGCCTGACCTGATCAGCTCTCCATAGTCAAGGTGAGCATTTACATACCTGGTATCAGAAAAAGAAAATTCATTCATTATATAGCTGTAGGAGAGCCTGTTGTCCACGAACATTTCCAGTTTATAGATCCCGTACCGGTTGGAAGTGCCGTTCATGTAATCGAACACCTGCACACTCATGCCAAGCGTTCCCCAACCCTCCATACGGGTCCCGTAGGGAACAGTATAGATGCCATTGTCCTTCACCAGCCGGCTCGAGATTCTTTCAGTTTTACCATTCACCTGACTTGCTCCATCCAAAGGATACAGGTAGATCGAAAGGAACCTGGGATCGACCTGGTCCCTGATGTTAAAATTGAATTTGAGTACATTGACCGGGTGCTCATTTGCAGAGTTACGAAGCTCAAAATGGAGATGCGGACCGGTAGAACCTCCTGAGTTTCCTGAAAAGGCAATAAATTCGCCCCTCTTCACCGGGAATGTTTCACAATCCAGATAGAGATCCACCGTTTGGGACTGTTGCTTATACTGCATTTTTTTTACAAACGCGGCAATATCATCCCTGTAGCGGTCCAGGTGACCGTATTGAGAAGTATAACCATTGGGATGAGTAATATAGATTGAATTACCATACCCGTTGGTCTGAACCTTGACCCTGGAGACATAGCCCTCTTCAACGGAGTACGCCTGGTGTCCTGTAACCCCCTGGGTTTTGATGTCGATACCAGAATGAAAATGATCCATCCTGATCTCGCCAAAATTACTCGAAAGATAGAGGGGGATCTTCAGAGGGGGATCAAATGAAACACCAGTCTGGCCGATTCCATATAATGTGGGTAATTGTAATAAAATCAAAAAGATCGTTCTGCGCATTATCATCACCTGGATATTAAAAACTCAAAACTATGGTTTTATTTTTATGTCCCGCAGTTTCAGAAATGAAAGTTTTAAACGGATCAAAATAATTCTATATTTGTATAATATATCTCTGTTGAATGAGTGCTGAACAGTCTGAAATACTGGAAGGAATCAGGCAGAAGATTCGATCGCTGAAAGCCCGATTGGAGGAACAGCACGATGAAAATGTCCGGTTGAAGCAACTTTATGAGGACCTTAAAAAGTCGGTTCAGCAGAAACAGTCATTAATTAATGAATTGGAGCTGAAGAACCAGAAATTATCACTGGTAAAGGGGATCTCGGCTGATGGTGAGGAGTCACAGGAAGCCAGGATCCAGATAAATAAAATTGTGCGGGAGATTGACAAATGTATTGCTCTATTAAATAGATAAGAAGGGGATGACGGATGACATGCTTTCCATAAAGGTTCAGATTGCGGAACGCTTTTATCCCCTGAAGATAAAACGACTGGATGAGGAGAAGATCAGGCAGGCGGCGCGGCTTATAAATGATAAAATTCTGCAGTATAAACAGAGATATACCGACAAGGACTCGCAGGATTTCATGGCCATGGCCACATTGCAGTTTGTAATAAACCTGATCGATTGTGAACAACAACAAAATGTTGTATCTTTGGAAGAGGAGCTGGGGATTTTAAACAACGAGCTGGATGAATTATTGAAAAAAGAGTAATAGCGTTCTTATACATATTAAAGAGTTTACCCGCATTGTTTCTTCAATTATTTTTGGAACTCAACATTTATCATATTGGAGCAAAGCTCGGATTGAGAAAAGCAGGCCAAAATTCCGGTTCGCCGGGATACTGAAACATTCAGTCCTTGGACACTTGATACGATCTGGCAGTTCCACCCATGTTTGATTGGGGTTTTATAAAATTTTGAGGAAATATGCGGGTTTTTTATTTTCTAAAACGAACAATCTATGGAACTGTTTATGCATTTAATGGTGCTGCAGTCTAATACGGTCTACTATTTCCTGATAGGAGGCGCTTCATTGCTCCTGGGCATCGGTGTTGCCTTCTACCTTGTCAATAAGATTGTTAGGGGAAGGAACAATAATCTGATCAAGGAGGCTGAAGGTGAAGCGGAAATGATCAAGCAGCAGAAGATACTGCAGGCCAAGGAGAAGTTTCTTCAATTAAAGGAGGAGCACGAGAAAATTATCAATGAGAAAAACGACAAACTGAACCTGAGGGAAAATGATGTAAAGCAGAAAGAATTTTCTTACAGCCAGAAACAGGAAGATATACAACGGAAGAACAAGGAGGTAGAGGCAATCCGTGAGAATCTCACTGCACAGCTTGAGATCATTGAGAAAAAGAAAGAGGAGCTTGAACGCTCTCACCGTGTCCAGGTGGAGCAACTGGAAGCCATTTCGGGGCTTTCAGCCGAAGAGGCCAGGGAACAGCTTGTAGAATCCCTCAAGGAGGAGGCCCGGACGGAAGCCATGTCACTGATCAATGAGATCGTGGATGAGGCCAAGATGACAGCCAATAAAGAGGCGAAAAACATTGTCATTAAAACCATCCAGCGTGTAGCCAGTGAAACTGCAATCGAAAATGCTGTCACCGTCTTTAACATTGAATCGGATGAGCTCAAGGGAAGGATCATCGGAAGGGAGGGACGCAATATCAGGGCCCTGGAGGCTGCCACCGGTGTGGAAGTGATCGTTGACGATACTCCCGAGGCCATTATCCTCTCTGCATTTGACCCTGTAAGGCGGGAAGTGGCCAGGCTCTCTCTGCATCAGCTGGTCACCGATGGCCGTATCCACCCTGCAAGGATTGAAGAGGTGGTTGCAAAAACCAGGAAACAGATCGAGGAGGAGATCATTGAAATAGGGAAGCGCACCGCCATTGACCTTGGAATTCACGGATTGCATCCCGAACTGATCCGAATGGTTGGAAAGATGAGATACCGGTCATCCTACGGTCAGAACCTGCTCCAGCATTCCAGGGAAGTTGCCAACCTCTGTGCCATTATGGCTACAGAACTGGGACTGAACGCCAAATTAGCCAGAAGGGCGGGCCTGTTGCATGACATTGGTAAAGTTCCCGATGACGAACCGGAGATCCCGCATGCTGTATATGGGATGAAGCTGGCGGAGAAATACAAAGAAAAACCAGATGTGTGTAATGCTATAGGTTCTCACCACGATGAGGTGGAGATGACCACGCTTCTGGCACCCATTGTCCAGGTTTGTGACGCCATATCCGGGGCCCGTCCCGGTGCGCGCCGTGAAGTGGTCGAATCCTATATCAAGCGACTGAAGGAGCTCGAAGCCATGGCGCTTTCATATCCCGGGGTACTGAAGACCTATGCTATCCAGGCGGGAAGAGAGTTAAGGGTTATAGTGGGTAGCGATAAGGTTTCAGACAATGATGCAGAAAGCCTCTCCTTTGACATTGCCAGGAAGATCCAGGATGAAATGACCTATCCGGGACAGGTAAAAGTTACGGTAATTCGTGAAACACGCGCCATAAGCTACGCCAAATAGTGAAAAAAGTTCTTGTCACAGGCACTGCGGGGTTTATAGGATTTCACCTTGCCAGAAGGCTGGCGGAGCAGGGATATCATGTCACCGGGCTGGATATTATCAATGACTATTACGATCTGGAGCTGAAGTATGACAGGCTGGAGCTGTCCGGGATCTCACGTGAAAGCATTGGATATAACCAGCTTGTAACAAGCTGTAAAGCAAACAACTACCAGTTTATTCAGCTGAAGCTGGAGGATCGTGAAGCGCTTTTTGAACTCTTTGCAAATCGCCGGTTTGATGTGGTTGTGAATCTGGCGGCACAGGCCGGGGTGCGCTTCAGCCTTTCACATCCACAGGCATATATTGACAGCAATATCACCGGTTTTCTCAATATCCTGGAGGCCTGCCGGCACCATCCCGTGGAGAATCTTATTTATGCAAGCAGTTCAAGCGTTTACGGGCTCAATAAGAACATGCCGTTTTCGGTACGTTCTAACGTGGACCACCCGGTGAGCCTCTATGCTGCAACCAAGAAGAGTGACGAACTGATGGCTCACACCTACAGCCACCTGTTCGGGATCCCAACCATCGGATTGCGGTTCTTTACGGTTTATGGACCCTGGGGGAGACCGGATATGGCATTGTTCATATTTACAAAGGCCATTCTGGCCGGGGAACCCATCCAGGTATTCAACCATGGAAAGATGGAGCGTGATTTTACTTATATTGATGATATTGTGGGCGGGATCGAAAGGATGGTTGGACGGCCGCATATCAGCGGAGAGGGCTGGGAACCTGAAACACCTGACCCCTCATTCTCTTCGGCGCCTTTTAAGCTCTATAATATCGGTAACAGCAAACCGGTTAAACTAACTGATTTCATTGAAGCCATAGAACAGGCACTCGGGAAAAAGGCACAGCGGCAGTTGATGCCCATTCAGCCTGGTGACGTGGAAAAAACATGGGCCGATGTCTCTTCACTGAAGCAGGAATACGGTTACAATCCAGACACTCCTGTTGAAACCGGGATCAAACGGTTTGTGGATTGGTACAGGGAATATTATAGCGTTTAGGGTATTTTTTCAAGAATCGCGGAGCAGGTTCTTGAGCGATTGTGCTTTCTCAGGCTGACCCGATCTCTCATAGGCAAACTGCAGGTTGATGATCAACCTCTCGATAATATCAATACCCGAGCACGGGGTGAAATAGTGCTCCTTCTGATCAATCTTCAGGTGCCTGAGAAAGTGTTTCAATTCCTTTAAGCCCAGGGCCGTTCCCTTATCTGACGGATTGATGTAGAACAGGATGTTATTGGGATCATCTTGATATTCAGGATCGTAATAGCATAGAACAAAGTTACGGGGCAGGTTCACTCCATAAATGGGGAGATTCAATCTCCTGGCCAGTTCGGCATAGATCAGTCCGAGCATGACCGGACTTCCCTTAAAGGTATCCATCACGTGATTCACAAGGTAAAGTTGCGGAGCATGAGCCTTTTTCAGGCTTTTATCGAACTTGTGAATATCATAAAGGAAGTAGTTGATGACCTTCACTTTCTCAAGGGCGGTCAGTTCGTTGTTAAGCTCCAGCCAGATGTCTTTCCTGATCTTTTCAATTTTCTCATCAAGTGATTCATACCCCAGTTCCGGATAGTGAAAACGCGCCACAAGGAATGCTCCGTATAACAGATTGGTCCCGCCTCCCGCTTTCCAGCTGTTCATCCCTCTTTTTAAGGTATTAAACTGGATCTTCCGGATCACATTTTCAATCCGTTCCTGCAGATCCGGTTTGAGTGTGATTTCCCAGCGCTGCTCAAGGGGAGAGACTACCTCTTCACCCAGTTCGATTAACCGGTTAGAGACGCTGTCAAAAACCTGGTTATCAGGATCATCCAGCAGACTGATCAAAGCCTCCAGCTCTTTATGAACGTTTTCAGGCATCCTGAGTCAATTTGTTTAGCACATGGATAATCAGCTCATCAACAGCCGGATGATAATCATCCAGAAATTCCAGTGAAATGCGGTTTGCAATAGCGACACAGATGGTGATGGCCCGGTGGCCCATCAGTGAGGCGAGTGCATAGAGGGCCGAACTCTCCATTTCAAAATTATTAATACGCATGCCCCTGTAACGGAAAGAGGCCATCTTTGGAACCAGTTCCCGATCAACAGGAGCCAGCCTGATTGATCTTACCTGCGGTGCATAGAAGCCGGGTGTGGACATGGTGATCCCGGACACCATCCCTGGTCCTGAGAGAAGCTGGAAAAGATAGTCCGATCCGTTTATAAAGTATGGATCAGCCAGTTTTTTTTCCCAGCCGGTAGTCTCCATAAATGAGATGGCAAGCTCTTCCATGTTGTATCCCCAGGGATCGTCGTAGAAGTGGTAGAGTCCGTCAAACCCGCCTGCAACCCTGGCGATGATCTGTGCACCCGGGACAATATCAGCATGCAGGGCACCACTAGTACCCAGCCGCACCAGGTTCAGGCAACGGTGACTGCTGCGCTCAAGGCGTTGTTCCAGATCCACGTTAACCAGTGCATCCAGTTCGTTGAGTACAATATCTATATTATCAGTTCCTATACCCGTAGATATAACTGTTATCCTCTTTCTACGGTATGATCCGGTATGTGTTTCAAACTCCCTGTTGCTCTTTTTCAGCTCCACAGAGTCAAAATGAGCCGAAACCTGTGAGACCCTACCGGGATCGCCTACCAGTATGATGAGGTCGGAAATATCACCCGGCAGGAGGTGTAGGTGGTATACACTTCCATCCGGATTCAGGATCAGATCGGTTTGCGAAATGGGCTTCATCGCCTTGCTCGTGTCATGTTTTCAATAAAAATAGTGTATTTTTACTCCTGCTTAGTAAATACTTACTCACAACTAAACTGAACCAAAATGAAAAGAACCCAATACATTATTATTAGCGTTGTTGGCATCGTTGTACTGCTACTCATCTTTGGCAGCCAGATGTTTTATGTTCTGAAACCGGGTGAACGTGCCGTAGTATTTAAAAAGTTCAAAGGGGGCCTGGACAAGGATAATATCTATATTCCCGGATTTCATGTGATTGCACCCTGGAACGACCTGATCCGGTATGATGTAAAGGAGCAAAAGAGCGAAGAGACAATGGATGTCCTTGACAAGGGCGGGCTGTCCATCAATGTAGATGTTACCATTATTTTCAATCCCTTTTACAACAAGATCGGTTACCTGCACGAGAATATTGGAATAAATTATGTCTCGGTGATGGTGATTCCCAATGTAAGATCGAGCGTAAGGGCTGTTACCGGAAGATATACGGCTGAGGAGATCTACTCCACCAAAAGGGGAGAGGTAGAGACAGAGATCATTGAATCGACCCGGAAAGCACTTGCCGATAAAAATATTGATATGAAGGACCTGTTGATCCGCTCCATTACCCTGCCTGAAAAGATCCAAGAGGCCATTGAAAGCAAATTGCAGCAACAGCAGGAAGCGCTGGCCTACCAGTACCGGCTGGAAAGGGAAGAGAGTGAAGCCCAGCGTCTCAGGATCCAGGCCCAGGGTATTGCCGATTACAATGCGATCATCAGTGCATCCCTGACAGACCGGATCCTGAAACAGAAGGGCATAGATGCCACGCTTGAACTTGCCAATTCGGCTAACAGCAAAGTGGTGATAATCGGAAGCGGAGACGAAGGATTGCCCATGATCCTGGGTGGGAACTAAATTGACCGGAGCATGTTACAGAGACCGCAAACGCTGTTCCTTTTGGGGGTCTTTATTCTTTGCCTGCTGTTGTTTACAGGTCCGGTGACGCTTTTCTCACTGGAAGGAAGTGAATTTGTCCTGAAACACTCAGGCCTGTTTGATGCCGGTGGAGAAAAGATGGGAGTGGCTACCTGGCCACTTTCTGCTTTCTTTGTTCTGGTTACCCTGCTTTCGTTCCTGAATATTTTTTTCTACAAACACCGTATAAGACAGATAAGAATATCCATATATCTGATCCTTCTAAATGCCGGAATGGTTGGGATGATGTTTTATTATACCGGTGTTGCAAAGGCCCAGTTAGAAGGGGCTCTTGTGCTGCATCAATGGCGTTTTATTGTACCACCGGTCAACATGGTTCTCCTCTATTTTGCATTCAGGAGGATCCGAAGGGACGAACTGCTGGTTAAAGCTTTCGACAGGATCAGATGATCACGATGTTATCCTGGTCGGTTATCTTTTCGCAATAGTGGCATTTTAGCTTTACATTCGATTTGGAGACCACTTCGAATCGTGTGGTTACCTTTTCATTATTGGTGATACATTTGGGGTTCACGCATTTGACGATACTGATAATCTCATCCGGGATCTCCACCACCTTCTTCTCCACCACATCATAATCACGTATGATATTCAGCTTGGCACAAGGAGCAACCAGGGCTATCTTATTGATCTCATCATCTTTGAAGAAAACTTCAGAGAGCTTGATGATCCCTTTCTTTCCCAGCTTACTGCTCCCAAGACTGTTCCCGATGGTGATCATGGTATCAAGTTTATCCAGTTTGAGGATGGATACTACCTTAAAAAGTGCAGAGGCCGGTATGTGATCAATTACAGTGCCTTCCTTAATTGCGCTGACTGACAGTTGTTTATCTTTCATATTTATAAGCTTATTCGATTGGTCTCGTATTATTTAACTCCCAGGATTGAGGACAGGATGGCCATGCGTACGAATACGCCGTTGCGGGCCTGGTCAAAATAGTAGGCATGGGAACTCCCGTCCACATCCGGGTGAATTTCATTCACCCTGGGAAGGGGGTGAAGCACCTTCATGGTCTCCTTGGTGCCTTCCAGCATTTTTTTGCGCAGGATATAAGCATTCTTTACTCTTTCATATTCAATCGGGTCGGTGAATCTTTCCTGCTGGACCCTTGTCATATACAGTATATCGGCCTCGGGAAGGGCCTCTGTCAATTCCTTGCCTTCGAAATATTTCAGTCCGACCTTGTCGAGGTAAAGCTTGTATGCGGGGGGCATTTTTAGTTCATCGGGTGAAATGAAATAGAACGTTGGACTGAACAGCGACATGGCCTGCAACAAAGAGTGAACCGTCCTTCCATATTTCAGGTCTCCCACCATAACAATTTTCAGGTTCTCCAGCTTGCCCTGGGTCTTCAGGATGGAATACATATCCAGCAGTGTCTGGGACGGATGCTGGTTGGCACCATCACCGGCATTTACAATGGGTACTGAAGAGACTTCACTGGCCAGGCGCGCACTCCCTTCCAATGGGTGGCGCATCACTATCAGGTCTGCATAGTTGCTGACCATTTTGATGGTGTCGTGCAGGGTTTCTCCCTTGGAGGCACTGGTTGCACCCGCATCGCTGAATCCCACAACCCGTCCTCCCAGGCCGTTAATGGCCGTCTCAAAACTCAGGCGTGTTCTTGTAGAGGGTTCAAAAAACAGGGAGGCGATCACAAATCCATGCAGGATATCCTGCCGCGGATTCGCTTCGAATTCAGCAGCAAGCTCCAGGATTCTCAGGTACTCTTCCCTGGTAAAATCGGTGATTGAAACAAGATCTTTATTCTTCATATCGTGATAATTTATAACGTATATAATATAGTGACTATTCTTCTATAACTGTTATGTTGCACTCCGTGATTTTTGAGAAACTAGCTAACACTTGTTTCGTCTGCCTCTTCCAGATTTTAAGGGTAAGAGAACATACCAGATCAAATTTCTGGTCTTCCATTTCGAGTTGAAAATCCTTGATAATCTTCATCACGCCGTTCATATGTTCATATTCAAATTCCAGGATCACACGGTCAAATACCCTGCACTCAATGATGCTGTTACGGTCCAGTGCATCTGAGGCAGCGGAGCGATAGGCATTGATCAGTCCGCCCACTCCCAGCAGGGTACCTCCAAAGTAGCGGACCACAACCACCAGGATGTCGGTCAGGTCCCTCGATACGATCTGACCATAGATTGGTTTGCCTGCACTGCTGGACGGCTCGCCGTCATCATTGACCCTGTAACGATCCTTCTCAGGCCCCAGCCGCCAGGCATAGCAGTGGTGGCGTGCATCATGGTACTGCCGGCGAAGTTCATCGAGATGTTGTTTCACAGTCTCTTCATCTCTGACACCATAGGCGAAGGCGAGGAACTTGCTGCCTTTTTCTTTGTAGCTTCCTTCAGAAGGTGATAATATGGTTTTATACAGATCGGTCATCTATACCAATGTAAACAGTAGCAGGGCCAGGACCGATAATCCGATTCCTATCCAGTTGATATGGACTAGCTTCTCACCGAATACCACAAGACCCACCAGAACGCTCAGGGCTACTATACTGATGTTATTTGCACCGAATACCACTGAACCCTCCATCCCCTTTCCCGGAACCGGGCTGTAGTTCAGGGCCTTCACAATAAAAAAAACGGAGCCGAAATTAACGGCCCCAAGCAATATACCCCATCCCCATGTGGCCCCTTTAAGAAAATGTCTGTTGTACTTCCTGAACATCAGCATGGCAAGGATCCCTGAGACAAAGGCGTTCAGGAACAGGATGGCACTGAACAGTGCAGTTTCCGGATCACTCACATATTGCTGCTGAGCCAGTTTTACCAGGGAGTCCACCACACCCATTCCAACAAAAAGCAGGAGCGGGATATAAATGACACCTCTTTCCGGATGTTCTCTTTCCGGTTTATATACTGTAAGCATGACTCCTGCTAGAGCTATCAATATCGCAACTGATTTTAAAAGGGTTAACTTATCGGACGGGTCGATTACAAGGGAAAAGATGATGGGAAATATGACCGACATTTTTCCAGCTACGGTGGTAATCGACAGACCGGCTTTTCTGGTTGAAAATGCAACCAGGAAGAACAGGAGAATGAACATGACCCCGATAATGATACTGATGGGAAGCCACCGGGCATCAAGAACAGAACCTGCTGCCGTTTCGCCCGGGTAAATAATAAAGCCAAGGATAGTTGCGACCAGGTAGTTGATGACGATTACCGGTAAGGCAGGGATATTGAAACGGTCAATGATTTTGAAGATGACAAAAATGGCGGTAGAAGAGAGTATGCAAAGCAGAAGAAAATGCATTCAGAATTTCTAATAAAAAAAAACAGGTCCCACGGGAACCTGTTTCTGTTTGATACTACATTTTTAGTTTTTTCTCGATTTCATCGACCTGAAGCCGGAACCGTTTATCGGTTTCGATCAGGTTGTTCACTGTCTTGCAGGCATGTAACACAGTGGCATGATCTTTCCCTCCAATCTGTGAACCAATGGTGGCAAGTGACGATTTTGTCAGTGTCTTGGAGAAGAACATGGCCACCTGTCGTGCCTGAACAATCTCCCTTTTGCGGGTTTTGGACTGCAGTTGTTCCAACCCTATATTATAATAGTTGCATACCACCTTCTGAATATAATCGATGGAGATCTCCCTCTTGGTGCTTTTGATAAGCTTATCGATCATCTCTTTGGTCAGATCCAGGGTGATCTCCTTTTTATTGAGTGTCGATTGTGCCAGCAGGGAAATCAGAGCTCCTTCCAGCTCCCGGATATTGTCGGAGATATGTGTGGCTATATATTCCAGCACCTCCTCGGGAAGTACAATGCCGTCGTTGTAAGTCTTCTTCTTCAGAATGGCCATCCGGGTTTCAAAATCCGGAGCCTGCAAATCGGCGGAAAGGCCCCACTTGAACCTGCTCAGGAGCCTTGATTCCATACCCTGTAGCTCAACCGGGGGCTTATCCGATGTCAGGATCAGCTGTTTGCCGCTTTGATGCAGGTGATTGAAAATATGGAAGAATGTATCCTGGGTTTTCTCTTTTCCGGCAAATTCATGGACATCATCAATGATCAATACATCGATCATCTGGTAAAAATGGAGAAAGTCATTCTTATTGTTGTTCCTGATCGCATCCACAAACTGCGTCTGGAATTTGTTGGCATTTACATAGAGAACAGTTTTTTCGGCGAACAGTTCCTTTACCTCAATGCCTATGGCCTGTGCAAGATGGGTTTTTCCCAAACCGCTATCCCCGTATATCAGCAGGGGGTTGAATGCTGTTCCTCCCGGATTCTTGGAGACAGCAAATCCAGCAGAACGTGCAAGCCTGTTGCATTCTCCTTCAATGAAGTTGTCAAATGAATTCTCCGGGTTGAGCCTGGGATCGATATCCAGTTTCTTCAATCCGGGGATCACAAATGGGTTCCGGATACTGTTCTCACTGGCATCCAGCGGAACCGACACAGGTTTGTTCTTGATCTCCCGGCTGTTCTTGGCCGGAAATTTGACTGTATAAGGTTTGCTGTTGTTATAAGAGTTATTTTGCATGACCACATTATACTCGAGCTTGGCTTCCGGGCCGAGCTCTTTCTTGATCACTTTTCGCAAAATATCTATATACTGCTCTTCAAGGTACTCGTAGAAGAAGGGGCTGGGAACCTGGATAGTCAGAACGTCATTTTCAAGTTTCAGTGGAACAATCGGCTCAAACCAGGTACGAAAACTAATTGAGGGCACATTGTCTTTAATTACATTCAGACAATTGTTCCAGACACGTTCATGCATTTTAAACGTCGATTTAATGTTAGGTAATACGCTTAGTGCTTATGGGATTCCCAGAAACAAAGATTGTGAAAAAATAGTTAAAAAAAAACTCAAGCCGACTTGAATATCTCAGAAAAATTATATCCGTTTTAAGGTCAATTATTTATAAATCGAAAAAAAACATAAAATTTATAGTGTACTGTAAATAAGTGAGTTATATTATATTACAATTAGGTTATCCTTAATGGATTGTTATTTAAACCTTTAGTCTGAACAATTCAATATTTCATTTAATACGATTCCCGGCCTCCTAAATATTTTAGACAATAATATACACTCTTTTGTCAAATTTTAAGCTGGCAAAACTCGCGAAAAAGGGAATTTTCTTTCTGTTATTTCCCAAACAGTGAAAAGTGGACGTAATCTCCCGGATTTTCATTCAGGTCGACAACCAGGCTGTCCAGATCGGCTACAAGATCCTGGAGATGGGTATAGAGCGTATCCGTGTAAAGAAGTTTGCCAACACTGCCCTCTCCTGAGTTCACCTGGTCAATCACCTGTCTGAAGGCTTCAGAAGTTGCAAGCAGCTCTTCTGCTATTCTGTCAATCCCTGCACTGTCAAGGGATTCGCTAATGGAATTCAGATGTCCTGTCATGGATGCAATCTCCCCTTCATGCGCCTCTAGCATTGAAGTGAATGACTCCAGGTTCTGGAAACTCTCATAGAGCGATCCCCCTTTTCTTAGTGAGGCGGAAAGAGATGCGGATATCCGGGAAAGATCCTGCAGAGTTTCCTGCGGATCTTCAGACTCCAGCAAATGATCAAGTTTCATCACTACACTGTCCAGTGATTCTGCAAGATCACCGATCTGCTCCATTACAGGCATCACCTGGGAAGAGATTGAGGAGATCAGATCATCTGCAGTGGACGAACTTATTGTATCGTTATGCAACAGTAATTCATCATTCCCTGAAGGTTCCAGCCGAATGGCCTTGGTTCCAAGCAGATCTGCACTGAAAAGCATTGCGGTAGCCCCTTTGTGAAGGGGATACTGCTTCTCAATATGCAATATAACATGCACGGGCAAAGGTTTTTCCGCTTGCAGTTCAATGGCCTCAATATAGCCGATCTTAATGCCCTTCATAAGCACCGATGCAGAATTCTCCAGCCCTTCTGAATCCTCAAAGAAGGCATGGATGGTGTACGTGGTGTTAAGTATATTCCTTCCTTTCAGGTAGTTGATCCCCCAAATTAAGACAACCAGGGTGGCAATCCCAATTAAACCTACTTTGACCTCACTTCTTATTTTCATAATCCATTCATTTCCTCAAGGGCATCACTCAGCGGTATGATCTTTCCACTTTTCGAAGCTACGACAAAAGCGTCAGGGTAGTCTGATTTGATCGCTTTACACCTCTCCAGTGCATCGTGATAACTGGTCTCACTGCCCAGAATATACTTGAACCACCTGCCGTCCTCTATAACCTTTACCTCTTTATATCCTTTAAATGATGCCGGATCTGTTGCTATTTTATTCTTGGAAGAGGCCAGCTGGATGCTAAAGATAACCTTTTCCCCGGAAGGTGCTGCTTCATTGGACGGTGCCTCGCCCGATCCACCTGCATCTGCAACCACAACAGTCAGATTGGTCCTGCTGTCGATCTCCTCCTTATACTCCCTGAAGCCCCGATAGATAGCCGAGGCAATTATATCCTGCCCGTAATCGGAAAGCAGGTATTTTTCCTCCTCGGCATTAGATATGAATCCGGTCTCTACTAGAACACCCGGCATTGAAGTTTGTGCCAGCACCAGCAGGCCCTGTTCACGGACCCCCAGGTCCTTTCTGCCGGCTCGTTCCCGGAACTGATTCTGAACGTAATCACCAAATTCGATGCTTTGCTTGAAGTAGGTCTTTTGCATCAATGAAAACATGATGTAGGATTCAGCTGACTTGGGGTCAAATCCTTCATAGGTAGTCTCATAATCATCTTCCAGCAGGATCACTGAATTCTCCCTGACAGCCACATCAAAATTCTCCTCCGCCCTGTGCTGTCCCAGTACAAGGGTAAGGGTACCCGTGGTCGACGGACGGGTACTGGAGTTCACATGAATGGAGAGAAACAGGTCCGCTTTTGCATTATTGGCAATTTCAGCTCTCTTATATAATTCAGGATATTCATCGGTTTTCCTTGTATAGATGACCTTCACGTCGGGTATATTCTTTTCAATATAATCCCCGACTTTCAGGGCAATGGCGAGGGCAATATCCTTCTCTTTTCCTACCTTTCCGATGGCACCGGGATCTTTTCCGCCATGTCCGGCATCAATAACGATTGTATGAATACCGGTTGGCGGATCTGAAACCTCTCCATTTACACCGGGGATAAGTATAAATGCTAAAAATGTTGATACAAGAAACGTATGATTCAGCCGTTTTACATTTATTGGCATTACCTTTGCGTTTATCACAAAAATATAAGTTTATCCATATTGCTAAACCATAGGGAAAAGATATTTTTCATCATCTTACTAACTGTCGGGACATGCAGCCTCATGCTTGCTCAACAGGCGGATTCCGTTGTGGTTGCTGATACAACGGCCAATATTTCACAAAAGTATATGTTACCGGATGGTACATTTATGCCTGATTCACTGTTAACCGATTCAGTGTTAACTGATACCATTCAAATACCGCAGTCATCCGGAAATGAAATTGAGGCGGAGGTCACCTATGATGCAAATGACTCCCTTATATTCTCACTGGATGGCAGAACCGTCGAGTTGTATGGTGAAGGTCATATAGCCTACGAGGATATTACCCTGGATGCTGACTATATCAGGTACGAGATGGATATGAACCTGGTTGTGGCAAACGGACTTCCCGATTCAACGGGGAAAGTGGTAGGGAACCCGGTGTTTAAAGATGCCAATAACTCATTCGAATCTAAAACGTTACGCTATAATTTCAAGACCCAGAAAGGGTATATTGAAGAGGTGGTAACCCAGCAGGAGGGGGGATTTCTCCATGCCCAGCAGACCAAGAAACAGAGCAACGGGCATATTCACCTCAAGGACGGAAAATACACCACCTGTGATGCGGAACATCCCCATTTTTATCTCGCCATTACAAAAGGGATCGACATGCCGGGCGATAAGATCGTCTCAGGACCTGCCTATATGGTGATTGCCGATGTACCGCTCCCCATTGGTCTCCCTTTCGGTTTCTTTCCCAATTCCATGACCAAGACTTCGGGAGTGCTTCTGCCCAAATACGGGGAGGAAGACCGAAGAGGGTTTTACCTCAGGGAGGGGGGCTATTATTTTGCCATGAATGATTTTATGGACCTGCGGGTTACAGGCGATATCTATTCAAACGGAACCTGGGGCGTCAGGCTGGGGAGCAATTATAAGCTGAACTACAAGTTTTCAGGTAACCTGAATGTGCGGTATTTTAAGAATATTACAGGTGATAAGAATATCGAAGGCGCCTATAGCGTTAGCAGGGATTATGCCATAGGCTGGAGTCACACGCAGGACTCCAGGGCCAATCCCAGCAGCACCTTTAGGGCCAGTGTGAACCTCTCCAGCTCCTCCTATGACAAGAACCACACCCGTAATATCAACAGTGTTATGAGGAATACCAAGCAGTCCAGCATCTCATACACCAAATCTTTTCCCAACAGTCCCTTTAACCTGAGTGCCTCCCTGAACCATTCCCAGAACAGCAGCAACAAATCGGTGAGTATGACGCTGCCAAAGATTTCATTGAACATGGCCAGGATCAACCCGTTTAAAAGAAAGGTGGCCACCGGTCCACGGAAGTGGTATGAGGACATTCAGCTGAGTTACACCAGTCTGCTGGAGAACCGGATCAGCACCTCCGATTCGCTCCTGTTTACCAGCCAGGTATGGGATACCATGAAAACCGGTTACAAGCACAACATCCCGCTGAGCCTGAGCTTCAGGCCATTCAAAAAGACACCCATGTTGCAGAGTTTCGCCATTACCCCCTCCATGAATTACAATGGAGTGCTCTACACCAAGCAGATGCACAAAACATTCCTGGGATATGATACGATCGGGAATAACATAGTGCCCGTTGTGGATGAACAGATAATCAGTAAGATATCCTATGGACAGTCACTTTATCCCAGTATCGGTACAGGATTGTCCCCCAAGATATATGGAATGTACACGTTCCGGGGGAGGGGCAGGCTGCAGCAGATCCGGCACGTGATGACCCCTACGGCCAGTTTCTCCTATGTCCCGGATCTCAGTTCTATCCAGCCCGACTATTACAGGACACTGACCGATCCTGAGAGCGGGGATACCATTGAAACATACTCTATCTATGAAGGTCAGATCTATGGTACTCCCACAGTGAGGGGAGCATCCGGTTCACTGAACTTTTCATTGCGAAACAATATTGAAGCGAAGATGCGGTCGAAGGTGGATACCATTGAGGAACTGGAGAAGGTCAAGCTACTGGATAACCTGAGCCTGAGTACCAGTTATGACCTGTTTCATACCGATACGCTGACACCCGCATGGACCCCGATCAACTTTAACGGGAGCACCAGGATATTTAAAGATAAACTGAATATCACTTTCAGGGGGACCATGGATCCCTTCGGATACGATGGGACACATGATCGTGTAGCCGAGACCTGGTTTTCGCAGACAGGGAAACCGGTACGTTTAACTGCTGCCAGCCTCTCCGCGGGTTTCAATCTGAAATCCAGGCAGCAAACCCCTGACAGTAAAGCGGGACAGGCGACCATGGATCGCGAATCCCAGCTCAATAATCCTGATATGTCGGGCGACGACCCCCTGGGCACTTACGATCCCAATGTGGATGAGTATTATGGGGATTATGTGGATTTCGAGATCCCCTGGACCCTTCGGGTCGATTACAGTTTCAGCTATACCAAACGGAGAGATGAGGCCAAGATTGTACAGACAGTGCGGGCATCGGGCGATTTCAGTCTTACACCCAACTGGAAGATAGGGTTCAATTCAGGGTACGATCTCGACAGGAAACAATTCACTACAACCAACCTGAGTATATACAGGGACCTGCACTGCTGGGAGATGAGGATCTCCGTGGTGCCCTTCGGAACCTATAAATCATACAACTTCCAGATCAATGCCAAATCGTCCATCCTGTCCGATCTGAAGTACAACAAGCGGAAATCCTGGGTGGACAACTTCTAAAAAGAGAGAGGTTCAAAAGTATCTTTTACCAGTATCTCAGGGATGTTTAGGAAGTAACCTGGCATTAATTTGCGAAGCAATTTAAGCACGTTACGAATAAACATTCCTGAGAAACAAAAAGGGGGTGCCTTTTCGGGACACCCTCCAAGTTCTTTATAGTGTGTTCTGCCTACTCGGATACAATCTCGAAGGGAATATCCACCAGCACCTCCTTATGGAGCTTTACGGTTGCTGAATAGCTTCCGATCTCTTTGATCAGGTCATCCTTGATGGAGATATTCTTCCGGTCAATATCAAATCCTTTTTCGATCAGTGCCTCGGCAATCTGGATGGTATTGACAGAACCGAAGATCTTACCTTTCGTACTGGTTTTCGCCCCGATGGTCAGAGAGACCTTCTTCAGTTCTTCTGCCTGTTTCAGTGCGGCCTCTTTCAGCTGTGCCTCCTTGTGTGCGCGCTGGCGGAGGATCTCCTCGTGGACCTTCTTATTCTGTGCGGTGGCATTGATGGCAAACCCTTTTGGGATCAGGTAATTCCTTGCATAACCATTTTTCACTGCAACTATATCGTCCTTATGTCCCAGATTGGGCATGTCCTGTTTTAAAATCACATTCATCTTAAATTCCTCCTATTACTTTAACATATCCGTTACATAAGGAAGCAGGGCCAGGTGGCGGGCACGCTTAATGGCCACAGCGATTTTTCTCTGAAACTTCAGCGAAGTTCCGGTCAGGCGCCTGGGAAGAATTTTACCCTGTTCATTCAGGAACTTCTTGAGGAACTCGGGATCTTTGTAGTCAATGTATTTGATGCGGCTCTTCCTGAACCTGCAATACTTTTTTTTCTTGATCTCTACCGTTGGTGGAGTTAAATACCTGATTTCTGAATTATCCTGTGCCATTATACTTCCTCCTGTTTTTGTTCAACCGATTTTCTGGCTCTTTTCTTCTCTGCATAAGCTACCGCATATTTCTCCATCTTCATGGTCAGAAAGCGGATGATCCTTTCATCCCTGCGGTATTCCACTTCAAGTTTGGCAATCAGGTCCGGTTCAGCCCTGAACTCTATCAGGTGATAAAATCCGGTAGATTTTTTCTGAATGGGGTAGGCCAGTTTTTTCAGGCCCCAATCCTCTTCATACACGATTTCACCTTTGCTGTCGGTGATAATCTTTTTGAATTTCGCGACCGCTTCCTTCATCTGGCTTTCAGACAAAACGGGAGTAGCAATGAAAACGGTTTCATACTGGTTCAACATGTTTAGTTATTTAGTTTATAAAAAATCGACTGCAAAAGTAGAAAGATTTTGAATAACAGCCAAACAATGTTCGTTTATTTGTATGGAGGATTCATCCACCAGGTGTAAGAATCGGTCCTTAACTTTTCACCTTTCTACTTTAGTTGCTATCTTAGCAACCGCGTATGGAGAAATTCATTGTATCGGCCAGAAAGTACAGACCGGCAAGTTTTGCTGATGTTGTTGGGCAGCCATCCATCACCACAACTCTAAGGAACTCGATCTTGAATAACCACCTCGGGCATGCCTATCTTTTCAGCGGTCCCCGGGGGGTGGGGAAGACAACGTGTGCCCGGATTTTTGCCAAAACAATCAACTGTTTTAATCTCACGGAGACCGGGGAAGCCTGCGAGGAGTGTGAATCATGCAAGTCGTTCAATGAAAACAGGTCATACAGTATTCATGAACTGGATGCTGCTTCCAATAATTCGGTGGATGATATCAGGACCCTCACGGAACAGGTCAGGATCCCTCCCCAGATTGGCTCTTACAGTATCTATATAATAGATGAGGTCCACATGCTCTCCCAGGCCGCATTTAATGCCTTTCTTAAAACGCTGGAGGAACCGCCCGCACATGCCATATTTGTCCTGGCTACCACAGAGAAGCATAAGATCATCCCCACCATCCTCTCCAGGTGCCAGATATTTGACTTTAACCGGATCAAGGTCGAGGATGCGGTGGAATACCTGAAGATGATAGCGGACAAAGAGCAAATGAATTATGAGGAGGATGCACTCCACATCATCGCCCAGAAGGCTGATGGAGCCATGCGGGATGCGCTCTCAATATTTGACCAGGTGGTCAGTTTCTCAGGAGATAAGATCTCCTACAAGGATGTGATCCAGAATCTGAATATCCTGGACTATGAGTACTTTTTTAAACTCACCTTTTTTCTGCTGGATGGTGACACAGCTTCCGCGATGCTTCTGTTTGATGAGATCCTGTCCAGGGGATTCGATCCGCGCAATTTCATTAATGGCTATGCTGCACACCTGAGGGACCTGATGGTTTGTAAAAATCCTGAAACAGTTCAATTGATGGAGGTTGGGGCCGGGATCAAGGATAAATACCTGGCACAGTCAAAAGAGGTCACCCTTCCATTTCTTTATTCTGGCCTGGAGATATGCAACCAGGCCGATATTGAGTTCCGAAGCAGCAGGAACCAGCGTCTGACCATTGAACTGGCCTTGGTTAAACTGGCCAGCCTTTCGGAGGTTTCAAAAAAAAAAGCAGTAACTGAAACGACTCCTGAAACAGAAACGGAGCACTCCGATGAGCCGGATCAACCAGTTGACGATCAACCGGTTGATGAAGTTGTTGAGCACCAGGCAACTCCTGCAGATCCAGCAGCTCCTGGCCAGTCACCACCGCAGGGTACCCGGCCTGAAAATAATATCAGCAGTCTTGTAAGGACTCCGGGAATTTCTATCAAAGAGAGCATCAGGGGAAGCCGGGAAAAGGAAATGCCGGTTGAAAGTACACTCTCAGAACCGGTTGACGATATCCGGTCAGAGACGGAAGATCAGATTCTGCCGGAGGAAAAGGTACCCGTATCGGATGATCCCGATGCCATCGTCAGTGCATGGAACCAGTATGCATCTTCCATAGAGAAGAGTAAGCCCAGGATATACAGTACATTGATTCATCACAAACCGGATGTGAAAGCCGATGGATCGGTCATGGTCCTTTTGAACAGTGAGGCGCAGCGGGATCATTTTATGAAGCATATAAGGAAGGAACTTCTGAAATTTATTCAGAATGCAACCGGACTGTCAGATGTGGAGATCATTACCGAAGTTTCCGAAAGTGCGCAGAACGGGACGAAGATTTATACCGAGCAGGACAAACTGGATTTCCTTGCCGGTAAAAATCCTGAACTGGGGAAATTAAGATCTCGTTTCAACCTGGATTTTGATGATTAATTTATAGGATATTAATTTGTAATTTTAACGTTAACCTTAAGAATTTAAAGAAAAATGACCGGAGAAAAGATTACCAACCAGATGGGGAAGATCACAGTTCCCGACTATCCAATTGTACCTTTTATAGAAGGTGATGGAACGGGCCCCGATATCTGGGCAGCCTCTGTAAGAGTGTTTGATGCAGCCGTAGAGAAAGCCTATAAGGGTAAAAGGAAAATTGTATGGAAGGAGGTCCTGGCAGGTGAAAAGGCGTTTAAAAAGACCGGGAAGTGGCTTCCGGAAGAGACCCTCGATACCATTCATGAACATTTTGTAGCCATCAAGGGACCCCTGACCACACCGGTAGGAGGGGGAATCCGGTCACTGAATGTGGCCCTGAGGCAGATCCTTGACCTGTATGTATGTCTGCGTCCGGTCCGGTATTATAAAGGCGTGCCTTCACCTGTAAAAAAACCCGATACCACCGATATGGTGATCTTTCGTGAGAATGCCGAAGATATCTATGCCGGAATTGAGTGGATGACAGGAACGGAAGAAGGGGAGAAGATAAAAAAATTCCTCCTGGAAGAGATGAAAGTGTCCACCATGCGATTTCCGGAAACCAGTTCCATAGGCATCAAACCTATCTCCAAAGAGGGTACTTTCCGTCTTGTACGGGCTGCCATCCAGTATGCCGTACGCAATAAAAAACCATCCGTGACCCTGGTACATAAGGGAAATATCATGAAGTACACGGAGGGACAGTTTAAACAATGGGGTTATGAACTGGCAGAGCAGGAGTTTGGGGATGTGGTATTTACCTGGAACCAGCATGACAGGATCGCAGAGAAAGAGGGTAAAGAGAGTGCCAACAAAGCCCAGGATGCAGCGCTAAAGGCTGGAAAGATTCTTATTAAGGATGTCATCGCGGATGCTTTCCTGCAACAGATACTGACCCGTCCGGCCGAATACTCGGTGATCGCAACCATGAATTTGAATGGAGACTATATTTCTGATGCCCTGGCAGCTATTGTTGGAGGGATCGGGATTGCGCCGGGTGCCAACATTAATTATGAAACCGGGCATGCCATTTTTGAGGCTACCCATGGAACAGCTCCCAAATATGCAGGACTTGATAAGGTAAATCCGGGATCAGTGATTCTGTCAGGAGTGATGATGCTGCAGTATATGGGATGGGATGAAGCTGCCGACTTGATTGTAAAAGGAATGCAGGAAGCCATCCTGAAGAAAAGGGTCACCTATGATTTTGCGCGCCTGATGGATGGTCCGACCGAGCTGAAATGTTCGGAATTTGGTTCTGCTATCATCGAGAATATGTAATGGTTCAATTATTTATTAATCAAATAAAACCAAAAAAATGCTATCAAAGAAAGTTCAAGAGATTCTGAATCTTCAGATTAAGAAGGAGGATTATTCTTCCCAGCTGTATCTTTCAATGGCCTCGTGGGCCGAAAACAAAGGTTTTGCAGGAATATCGGCCTGGCTCTATGTTCAGGCGGAGGAGGAGAGGCTTCATATGCTCAAGCTGGTCAGGTATGTGAATGAGCGGGATGGTGTTGCCGAAATTCCCGGGATTGAAACACCTCCCACCGATTTTGGCGATGTAAACGTAATGTTTCAAAAGGTACTGGAACATGAGCAATATATCTCCGGTTCAATCAATGAGATCGTAGGTGTTTGCATGAAGGAGAACGACTTTACCACCCAAAACTGGGTCCAGTGGTTTGTCAATGAACAGATTGAAGAAGAGTCTTCAGTGATGGCTATTATCGATAAACTCAATCTGGTGGGAAAAAACAACCTCTATATGTTCGACCGGGATATCATGTCTATGCGCGGCGGCGGAGCAGCCTCTGCCGAATAGTCTGTTTCCCCTGAGGATTCAACCTGTACAGGGATATTTTCTGAAGGTGCATCTTTCAATGGTGCCACCCCGGAAGATATCCCTGTACTTGCTTCGGACTGACAAATTCGCCGGATTTAAAGATTGGTACGCTATTTGGGGCCGAAGGACCAATAAAAAAGGGTAAATTTGTCCTTTCTCGACTATCATTATAAACCAAATAATCACATCGGAACATGGATGTAGGCAAAATAATAGGAAAATTTCTCGGCAATAAGGCAGACAGGGATATGCGTGAGGTGATGCCTTATGTGGAGCAGATACAACAGGCATACGAACCTATTCCCAAGCTCACTAATGATCAGCTAAGAAAACGTTCAGCGGCTTTAAAGCAGCGGGTATCGGATTATGTATCCGCAGAAAAAGCGAACATGGAGGAGCTGAAAGCAAAAGCTGAGGATCCTGATGTGGATGTGACCGAGAAAGAGTCCATCTATGCAGAGATCGATAAACTTGAAGAGGTGATCGACGAGAAATATGAGGAGGTTCTGAATGAGATACTGCCTGAAGCATTCGGCATTATTAAGGATACCGCCCGGCGGTTCAAGGAACATGAAGAGATTGAGGTTACTGCACTGGATTACGACAAGACGCTGGCAGCTTCAAGGGACTCCATAGAGATCAAGGGGGAAAGGGCCATCTGGCAGAACAGGTGGATGGCCGGTGGAAATGAGATCAGGTGGGATATGGTGCATTATGATGTTCAGTTGATAGGTGGTGTGGCGCTGCACAGTGGAAAAATAGCTGAGATGGCCACAGGGGAAGGAAAAACCCTGGTGGCTACATTGCCCGTCTTTCTGAATGCGATTACCGGCAAGGGAGTCCATGTGGTCACAGTCAACGATTACCTGGCCAAGCGTGACTCGGAATGGATGGGCCCCATTTACGAGTTTCACGGGCTCACCGTTGATTGTATCGATAAACACCAGCCCAACTCAGAAGCCAGAAGGAAAGCCTATAACAGCGATATCACATTTGGTACCAACAACGAGTTCGGTTTTGATTACCTGCGTGACAATATGGCGCATAGTCCTGCCGAACTGGTGCAGCGGAAACATAACTATGCCATTGTGGACGAGGTGGACTCGGTGCTGGTGGATGATGCCCGGACACCGTTGATCATTTCCGGTCCGATACCCAAGGGCGATGACCAGGAGTTCGGAGAGTACAAACCAAAGGTGGAACAGCTTGTATCTGCCCAGCGACAGCTCATCAACAGTATTTTTACGGATGCAAGAAAGCTCCTGTCCGACGGAGATACAGAAAAGGCCGGGTTTAAGCTGCTTCAGGCCCATAAGGGATTGCCCAAGTACAAGCCCCTCATCAAAATCTTGAGCGAGGAGGGAAACAAGGCCCTGATGCTGAAGACAGAGAACCACTATATGCAGGAGAATTCAAAGAATATGCACGTGGTTACCGATGATCTGTTCTTTATCATAGAAGAGAAACTGAACTCAGTAGAACTCACCGAAAAGGGTATCGACCTGATCACGGGCACATCTGACGATCCTGCATTCTTTATCATGCCTGATATTGGTTCAGAAGTGGCTGAGATCGAGCGTTCGGACATGAGTGATAAGAAAAAGTTGGAGATAAAGGATAAAATGCTGCAGGATTATGCAGTTAAGTCGGAACGGATCCATACAGTGAACCAGCTGTTGAAAGCCTACGCCATGTTTGAAAAAGAGGTGGAGTACGTGGTGATTGAGAACAAAGTGAAGATCGTGGACGAGCAGACGGGCCGTATCATGGAGGGAAGGCGATACAGCGACGGACTGCACCAGGCCATTGAAGCCAAGGAGAATGTGAAGGTGGAAGCCGCAACACAGACCTGGGCCACCATTACTCTTCAGAACTATTTCAGGATGTACCACAAGCTTGCCGGTATGACTGGTACAGCAGAGACCGAGGCAGGTGAATTCTGGGACATCTACAAACTGGATGTGATGGTCATTCCCACCAACCGTCCTGTAGTAAGGGACGATCGTGAGGATCTGGTCTATAAGACAAAACGGGAGAAATATAATGCGGTCATAGACGAACTTGTAAATCTCAATAAGGCAGGCCGCCCTGCATTGGTGGGTACCACAACTGTTGAAGTGTCGGAGCTTCTTTCAAAGATGCTGAGGATCAGGGGGATAAAGCATAATGTACTGAATGCGAAGTTGCACCAGAGGGAGGCTGAAGTGGTGGCTCAGGCCGGTAAGGGAGGAACGGTGACCATTGCCACCAACATGGCCGGACGAGGCACCGATATTAAGCTGACCGAGGAGGTCAGAAAGGCAGGTGGACTGGCTATCATTGGCACTGAACGGCACGAATCGAGGCGTGTCGACCGGCAGTTGAGGGGCCGGTCCGGACGGCAGGGTGACCCGGGTTCATCACAGTTTTATGTGTGCCTGGAGGATGACCTGATGCGGCTGTTTGGATCCGAAAGGATCGCCGGCATGATGGACAGGCTCGGATTGAAAGAGGGCGAGGTGATCCAGCACTCCATGATCACCAAATCCATCGAAAGGGCTCAAAAGAAAGTAGAGGAGAATAACTTTGGTATCCGTAAGAACCTGCTCGAATATGACGATGTGATGAACTCCCAGCGGGAGGTGATCTACAAGCGCAGGAAACATGCACTTTACGGGGAGCGTATCGGGCTTGATATTGCAAACATGATGTTCGATGTCACCGAGAGCATTGTGGACGAATATCACAGCAGCGGGGATTATGACGGTTTTAAACTGGAGCTGATCCGGTATTTTTCCATTGAATCGCCGGTTAATGACGATGAGTTCAAAAGTATGAACAGCCCGGAGCTGACTGACAGGATCTACGAGGATCTGCTCCAGGCTTACAAACGGAAACAGCAGAGCATATCCGACCAGGCTATGCCGGTGATCAACCAGGTATATGAGCACCAGAGGCAGGTATACGAGAATATAGTTGTTCCTGTATCTGATGGGACCCGCATATTCCAGGTGCTAGCAAATCTTGAGAAGTGTTATAAATCGGAAGGAAAGGAACTTGTACGCTCCTATGAGAAGAGCATTATCCTCGTAACGATAGACCAGGCCTGGCAGGAACATCTCCGTGAGCTGGACGATCTGCGCCAGTCAGTGCGCAATGCGCAATATGAACAGAAGGACCCGTTGCTGATCTATAAATTTGAGGCATTCGAACTGTTCTCTGCCTTGATCGACAAGGTGAATAAGGATGTAGTATCCACGCTGATGAAGGCCCATATTCCACTGAAGGATCCCAGTACTGTACAGCGTGCCCCGATCCCTAAGAAGATGGATCTCAGTAAGTTTGAGGCCAACAAGGAAGAGATGGGCAGTTACAATGATCCGTCAGGCGGTGGAAAAACAAAGGATGGCAGAACCCTGGCTCATCAACCTGTCCGGGTAGATAAGAAGGTAGGCAGGAACGATCCCTGTCCCTGCGGCAGTGGAAAGAAGTATAAGAATTGCCACGGGAAGCCTGGTTCCTGAAAGAGCCTGTAGCTCTAAACCAACGCTGCGTTCAGCTGCGTGATCTCCTGGTATAACCCTGATGAAACAGGAATAAGGGGGAGTCGCAATACGTTTTCGATCCATCCACGGATATGCATGGCGGCTTTTATCCCGGCAGGATTACCCTCCTTAAAAATGGCCCTGACCATAGGGTATAACCTGTAGTGTAACTCCCTGGCTTTCAGGTATGAACCATCCAGAGCCGATGCCACCATCAGCGAGGTCACAGCCGGGTAACCGTTGCCAATAACGCTGATGACACCGTCGCCGCCGGCTGCTATCATAGGCAGTGTGATCGCATCCTCGCCGGAGACCAAAAGGAAACCTTCCGGCTTCGAGCGAATGATCTCCATCACCTGATCAAAATTCCCTGAAGCCTCTTTCACCCCGACGATGGTCCCGTTGAAATCTGAGGCGAGCCGAAGCACCGTATCTGCCGAAATATTGGATCCGGTCCTCCCGGGAACATTATACATCATAACGGGTAGTTCCGAGACAGCCGCAATGGCAGCATAGTGCCTGTAAATACCCTCCTGTGAAGGTTTATTGTAATAGGGGGAAACACTCAACAGTCCATCGATATTCCCCGGTGCAATCTTCCTGATGGCGGATACAACACTCCTTGTGTCATTCCCGCCAACTCCCAGCATGATGGGCACCCGTCCACCACAGGCGTCTTTAACGCAGCTCAATATACCCTCCTTCTCCTTTTCGTTCAGTGTCGGGGTCTCCGCGGTGGTTCCCAGGACCACCAGGTAGCCGGTTCCCTTTTCAATTAACCTGTCAGTATGGAGCGCCAGCCGGTCGAAGTCAACTTCTCCATCCTGTAGAAAGGGTGTGATCATTGCCACACCGGTACCTCTGAAAAGATCTGCTTCAGCCATTTTCTTTACTATTTACGGGATTTAACATTGATACGTAATGTTTGATCTGATCCGAAAGGTAAGCCATGTCATTTTGTGTAGAAAGGTTGATCATCAGATCATAATCATTTGTTTCTTCTGTAAAGCAACCTATTTTGAATCTTGCCGGTGATAACTGGACCAGAAATTGAATTTCCAGCGGATGCGTGGTGCTGAAATCGATCAGCAGATCCGGATCTTCATTCTGATACAGTTCCATTGCTTCTCCCACCGGTTGCATATACCAGTTCAGGTCCTTCCTGGTAATCACATGGATATCTTTCCAGAATAACATATCCTGGGGAATCTCTTTCTGGTTCAAATATCCAAAAACGGTACAGTGAATCCCATTCTCCTTCAAGAAAACCTGGAATTCTTTAATTATATGGAACGCATTAATGATCTGTGCATCAAAGATGATCACAGCCGACCGGGCTGTCACAAAATTATATACATGCGTGTCCCTCTTAAAATTCTTTAACTTCTTTTTCAGTACCCGTCGGCCAATTTGTTCTCTAATGCCAGTCATATCTGCAAAAATACAATTTAAATTGGATGTGAAGGAGATAACATAGCAAGGAACTGCTCTTCGGAGATAATATCAATTCCAAGTTTCCGGGCTTTCTGGTATTTGGCTGGTCCCATATTTTCACCAGCCAGGATGTAATCGGTTCTGGTACTGATAGAACTGCTGTTATTACCGCCGTTCTGATCTATCAAGGATTTCAGTTCTTCCCTGGAGTACCGGGCAAATACTCCTGATATCACAAATGTTTTTCCCTCCAGTGAATCACTGATCAACCCGGTGGTCTGCTCCATCTCCATCTGGAGACCGGCTGCTTTTAACCGCTGTATCAATTGCAGGTTATGCTCCTCCTTGAAATAGGAGAGAAGCGATTGCGCAATGCGCTCACCTATTTCATCCACCTGTTCAAGGCTCTCACTGTCGGCCTCCATTAACCGTTCCATACTGAGAAAAGCTTCGGCCAGTTTTTTTGCAACTGTTTCCCCCACATACCTGATCCCGAGGGCATAAAGCAGTCGGGGAAATGGGACGCTCTTAGATGATTCTATACTCTGGATCAGGTTACGGGCCGACTTTTCTCCAAACCTTTCCAGGTTTTTGACCTGGTTGAACTCCAGTCTATACAAATCGGAGGGATCTTTAACAAGACCCTCCCTGAAAAGCAGGTCGATGGTGGCTTCGGCAGCATTAATGTCCATTGCCTTGCGACTGATAAAGTGTTCAATGCGCCCTTTGATCTGTGGAGGGCACCCGCGATCGTTTGGACAGTAATGTGCTGCTTCATCCTCTTCACGGATCAGGGTGGAGCCGCATTCCGGACAGGTCGAAATAAAACGGAATTTTTCACTCTGCGGATCCCGCCTCTCCATCTCCACCCCAACAATCTTCGGAATAATCTCCCCACCTTTCTCCACATAAACATAATCGCCAGGCCGGATGTCAAGAAGCTCGATCTGATCTGCATTATGGAGGGTTGCCCGCTTCACCGTTGTACCGGCCAGCTGGACGGGTTCCAGGTTGGCAACCGGAGTGATGGCCCCTGTACGGCCCACCTGGAAATCGATAGAGAGGAGGCGGGAGATGGCCTGCTCGGCCCTGAATTTGTAGGAGATGGCCCAGCGCGGGGTTTTAGCTGTGAATCCCAGCTGGCGCTGAAGCCTGATGGAATCGACCTTGATCACAACACCATCAATTTCAAATGGAAGCCGGTCACGTTCCTCTTCCCAGCGGTCAATATATTGAAACACCCCCTCGATTGAATGGGTGAGCAGGCTGTAATCCGGCACTTTGAATCCCCATGTTCGGACCGCTTCGAGACCCTCATGGTGCGTCCGGAACAGTTGCAGCTCCCCCGGTATATAATAGAAAAGGCAATCGAGCGGCCGTTTTGCCACAAGTGCTGAGTTTTGCATCTTCAGGGTTCCGGAAGCGGCATTCCTGGGATTTGCAAACAGGGGCTCTCCATTTTTCTCACGTTCCGCATTCATTTTTTCAAAACCATCTGCAGGCAAAATGACTTCACCCCTGATCTCAAAATCTGGAGGGACATTAACACCCGGGATCTGAAGCGGGATGCTGCGTATGGTGCGAATATTGTGTGTTACATCATCCCCTCTGGTCCCATCACCCCGGGTCAGTGCCCTGCTCAGCTTCCCGTCCCGGTATGTCAGGGCCACTGCCACTCCATCATATTTGAGCTCGCAAAAGTAACTCACATCCGTTCCGACCACCTTTTGAACCCGTTGATCAAATTCAGCCAACTCCTCCCTGCTATAGGTGTTGCCGAGGGAAAGCATGGGGAAACGGTGGGTGAAAGATTCGAATTCCCGGTTCAGATCGCTCCCGACCCGGCGGGAAGGGGAATTATCGTCATCAAACTGAGGGAACTGGGATTCAAGGGATTGCAGTTCCTTCATCAACTGGTCATATTCATAATCAGAGATGGAGGGGTCCGATTTCACATAGTAGTTATAGTTGTGCTGGTTGAGACCTTTCCTGAGTTCACCTATCCTGACCTGAGCCTGCTGTGGATTCATCAAAATCACTTTTAAGCAAAATTAAAAAAATAGTTCACCTTTGGATTTTGTTCTATACATTTAGCAATGAAGAAAACTAACTACCCGCTAATCCGGATCCTCCTGCTTGTTCTGCTCGCATCTGCGAGCTGTGTTCTGAAAGGACAGCTGCAGTTCCCGGGAAAACCTCTTGGAATCAACAGCCACCTGAAGGCTTCCGAGGTGATGTATGTGCTGCCTCCAGTTGATCCCCTGGAAATTGAGGCGGAGATGGAACTCAACCGTATCAGCGATTTGAAGCCGTTGCGCTATGCCACAGAGCGACCTGTAAACCTCTCCCCGGAGAGCCAGGGAAGCTGGAGTACTGTTGGAGATCAAAGGGTGTGGTGGGTTCATATTATTTCACCGGAGGCCCGCTCAATCGGACTCATATTTGGAAAATATGCACTTCTCCCGGGAGTGAGATTGTTCGTTTATGATCCGGGACTGGAACAGGTGAAAGGTGCATTCACATCAGGCAACAACAAACGTTCAGGAGTTTTACCGGTTGGACATATTAAGGGGGACGAGCTGGTTGTCGAGATGCAGGTTCCGGCCGGAATGGACAGTTATGGAGAGCTGGAGCTGACTTCGCTCTCTCATGCTTTTCTGAATACAGGTTTCAAATCTTCAACAGCGGACTGTCCTGTAGGTGAGTTTGGCTGTTCAGGAGCATGTGAAATAGACATCAATTGCATTGAGGGTCAGCCATGGTCAGACGTAAAATCTTCTGTTGTGAGAATTATGTCCAGCACATTCTATTGCACCGGGGTACTTATCAATAACACTTCCTATGATGGCACGCCGTATATCCTCACAGCTAAACACTGCCTGAATTTACAGGAAGATGTCGAAAGTTCCGTTTTCCAGTTCAACTACGAGAGTCCCAGCTGTTTTGGAGTGGATGGGCCACAGGATATGTCCGTTTCGTCAGGGGATTTGATCACTTTTGGAGACAAAATCGATTTCAGCCTGTTAAGACTTTCAGTGAAACCACCTGACTCTTATGGAGCCTCTTATGCCGGGTGGGACCGGCATGCATTTCAGACCGGAGGTTCTACTACCATCCACCACCCTTATGGAGATGTAAAAAAGATCTCCTTTGATCTCGATATTCCCTCCATCCCTGCCCAGCAGGATGATGTTCCCTATCCGGGGCTGCAACCTTTTTACTATGACTCCTTCTGGTGGATCAGGCAGTGGGATGTGGGTTCAACCGAGGGAGGTTCTTCAGGGGCTCCGCTTTTTAACCAGGCCCATTTAGTGATTGGGGTCCTGAACGGCGGAGTGGCTGCATGCGGTGATTCCATAGGGTACGACTCGCAAACAGGCCGGGTGATCTACGATCCCTCACCCAGTTACGACGATTACTTTGCCCGTTTCGACAAAGCATGGGATTATGAGGAAGGGATAGGCAAAGCATTGAAACCCTGGCTGGATCCCGTTCAATCAGGGAGTGAGACACTTGATGGTTACCTGCCCAACTCCACTGAACCTCTGACGGTAGCTGCCGGTGAACAGTTCCGGGTTTATCCCAATCCAGCCCGGGAGCTGTTCCATATCGAATCAAATAAGCCATTGCAGGGAACCTGCAACTATACGGTTATTAATCTGTCAGGAGCAGTTGTAGATCAGGGTATTCTCGATGGTGAGGGACATGCGGAGGTCCGTACCATGGCGATATCACCCGGTCTTTATATTATCAGTATAGGAACCGGGGAGTACCTTGAGCACCATAAGTTATTGATATCCGGCCGGTGAGGCGAAGTAAAAATTATTTCTCTTTTGGCTATTAATCCATACATTTAGGCTCGATGAAACTAAGATCCATCCACATATGGATACTGCTTGTTGTCGTGTTCTCATTATCCGGCAGGATGCTGAACGCACAGTTGCAGTTTCCGGGTGAACCGCTGGGATTCAACAGGAACCTGAAGGCGGCCGATGTGATGTATGTGCTTCCACCTGTGGATTCCATGGAGATTGAGGCGGAAATGGAACTGAACCGGGAGAGCCATTTAAAACCACTTCGGTTTGCACTGGAGCGCCCGGTGAACCTCTCTCCTGAGACACATGGCAGCTGGAGCATGGAGCGAGGCCTGAAGGTATGGAGGATCCATGTGCTCTCGCCCGGGGCATTCTCACTGGGACTCGTTTTCAGTAATTATCACCTTCTGCCCGGGGTAAAGCTGTTTGTCTATGACCCTGACAGGAAAAGGATAAAAGGTGCATTCACTTCAGGGAATAACAATCCTTCAGGAATTTTACCCGTGGGACATATTCCTGGAGAAGAGCTTATCATAGAGTTGCAGCTGCCGTCAGGATTGGCAGAATACGGCAGCCTGGAGCTGGAGGCTGTATCACATGCATTTCTGAATACAGGGTATAAAGCAGCGTCGGCCAGTTGTCCCGCCGGAGAGTTTGGTTGCTCTGATCCCTGTGAAATAGATATTAATTGTATTGAGGGGGATTCATGGCAGCGTGTTAAACCATCTGTTGTAAGGATATTCACGACCACCCTCTATTGCACAGGGGTACTGGTCAACAATACAGCCTATAATGGTATCCCCTATATCCTTACCGCAGAACACTGCCTGAATAAACAATACTATGCTAATCGTTCGGTCTTTCAGTTCAATTATGAGAGTGCCGATTGTTTTGGGGCAGACGGACCGCTGGACATGTCACTGGCAGGTGCCGAGCTGATCACCAACGGGGATAGCATAGATTTTAGCCTGGTAAGGCTTGTGAATATTCCGCCTGCTTCCTACGGTGCATTTTATGCCGGGTGGGACCGAAGCGATTTTCAGACCAATGCCACCGCCACTATCCATCATCCATTCGGGGATGTTAAGAAGATTTCCTTTGATTCAGAGGCACCCTCCATCCCTTTGCAGCCGGGAGATGTGCCCTATTCCGGACTGGAAAGTTATCACTATTATTCCTACTGGTGGATCAGGCAGTGGGATGTGGGCTCCACCGAAGGAGGCTCCTCAGGAGGGCCGCTTTTTAATCAGTCCAGAAGGGTGATAGGAACACTGAGCGGCGGGAATGCATCCTGTGGGGATTCTATCGGGTATGACGTTGAAACCGGCCGGGTGATCTATAGCCCGGCGCCCAATTTTGATGACTACTTTACCCGATTCAGTATGGCCTGGGATTACGAGGAGGCGAAAGGAAGAGCGCTGAAACCCTGGCTGGATCCCGGTGGTACAGGCGTTGAGACCTTAAGCGGATACAACCCGACCTTCACCGAACCTGTCAAAGCCGGAACCGGACTGCAGTTCATTGTTTATCCCAATCCGGCACAGGGACTTTTCCATATCGAATCCCGGCTATCCGGGCATGGGAAGGGGACCTACAGGATCATAAACCTTTCCGGCGCTGTTATAAAAAGGGGAATTCTCGATGCAGATGGTCATGCCGAAATCCGGACCACATCAATGCCGCCGGGCATATACACCGTTCAAATTGAAGACAATGGTTCCCGGGAGTACCATAAACTAATGGTTTCCGGTCAATGAGATTTCCAGGGTTGTTGATTGGATCACTTCTGTTTCTTGCAGGTTGTGTCGGCAGGACATCTCCTGAAGTTGATTCGGATTCTGGTGATTCCTTCACCCGTTATGCTTCAGGTTTCAGGGTGGATGAGAGGGGGGACTACAGGATCGTGAAGGTTATCAACCCCTGGCAGCAGAGCAGGGATGTGATCTTCACCTACCTGCTGGCACATGATAAAGAGATGGTCCCCGATTCACTCTCAGACATTCCATTTATAAAGACACCGGTCAGGAGGGTGATCGCATTGTCGACCACACACGTGGCCATGATCGACCAGCTGGGTTGCGCTGCCTCTATCGTGGGTGTTTCAGGAGGTGGATATATCTATAACTCATCCATCAGTGAACGGATCCGTTCCGGTGCCATAGTGGATGTGGGATATGGCCAGGGACTGGATTATGAGGCCATCGTCAGGCTGGATCCGGATGTAATCTTTCTCTACGGGGTAGAAGGTAATGTAGTGACTATACTGGAAAAACTCAGTGATCTGGGAATACCGGCAGTATTTTGTGGAGAGTACCTGGAATCTCATCCGCTGGGTAAAGCTGAATGGATCAGGTATTTCTCCCTTTTTTATGAAAATGAGAAGGAGTCCGCCCGGTTCTTTAACAGGGTAGATTCTGCCTACAACACACTGGCTGCAATGGCTTCACAGGCTCGCCCCAGGCCCAATGTACTGACCGGCCTTCCATGGAAGGATACATGGTTTATGGCAGGAGGAAAGAGCTTCGCCGCCCGCCTGATCGAAGATGCAGGCGGAGATTACCTCTGGAGCGGGAACAGTTCAAGCCAGGCGGTACCCCTGGACCTGGAATCTGTCTACCTGAAGGCTGTAAATGCAGATATCTGGGTCAATCCCGGGGCAGCTGCATCCATGTCGGATATCCTGTTGCTGGATGAGCGCTTCAGTAACCTCCCGGTGGTTCAGGAAGGCAGTGTGTACAACAACAATGCACGCACCAGTCAGGGTGGGGGCAACGACTACTGGGAATCTGGTACGGTAAGGCCGGACCTGGTGCTTGGAGACCTGATCAAAGTGTTCCATCCCGGTTTATTGTCAGAACATCAGTTTGTTTACTACAGAAAATTAAAATAATCGTTACTTTTGAGAGAATAAAATGATTTCCCATGGCAAGCATCAGGACACTGAAAAAAGATATAAACAGGTTTGCATTTAATCTTCTGCAGGAGTGTTTCTCTTACAGGCACTACTCAGATAACTTGCAGGAGGATAAATTCGACACTGTGATCAGTAAACTGGTGTTGCTAAGAAATGATCTCATCCTGAGAGCCAATCATCCTGAAACAGATGCTGAATCAGCCACACTGAAGGAACACTACAAGCAGGTTCAGCTTGATCTTCTGAAACTTTCTGAAATAGTGGAAGATTTAAAGAAGTAGGATGTGAAGGTCAGGACAAGAAGTATCCTTATCATCTACCTGCTGGGTCTGCTTCTTATTGCCCTCTTCTTACTTGATATCAGGCTTGGCAGTATTTCCATCACCCTGACCGATATGGCAGATCACCTGCTGGGCAGAAGCCGGCTCAGCGATCAGCAGCTGGTTATCCTGACCAAATTCCGGTTACCAAGGGTGGCCACCGCATTGATGGCGGGTGCCGCGCTTCCCGTTTGTGGTTTACAAATGCAAACTATTTTCCGTAACCCGCTGGCAGGGCCATACGTTCTCGGGATCAGTTCCGGTGCAAGTTTTGGTGCAGCGCTGGTGGTGCTGGGAGCAGGCGCAACCGGATTAGTTGCCACCTGGAGCCTGGCTGTTGCAGCCTGGGTGGGTGCGGGAACTGTCATGCTGCTGCTGTTGTTCGTATCCTACAGGATCAAGGATGTGATGACCATACTGATACTGGGGATCATGTTTTCAAGCGGACTGGCTGCCATCATCAGTATCATGCAATATTTCAGTCAGGCCTCAGCATTGAAGTCGTTCGTGATCTGGAGCATGGGGAGCCTGGGAAATGTGACCGGCTCGCAGTTGAACATTATGGTCTGGACTGTTCTTCCACTGCTGGTGTTAACCCTGGGGTTTTCAAAGGTGCTGAATGGTATGATGCTGGGAGAGGAATACGCTGTAACCATGGGGGTCCGGATTCAAAGGACCCGCCTCATCATCTTTGCTGCCACCAGTATTCTGGCCGGCACCATCACCGCTTTTTGCGGTCCTATCGGGTTCATTGGAATAGCAGTTCCCCATATTGCCAGATTTCTTATAAGACGCTCCGATCACATGGAGCTCATACCGGCCAGTATGCTTACAGGAATGGTTGTGATGGTATTTAGTGATATGATATCACGATTGCCGGGGACAGAGCGGATCTTGCCCATAAACGCGGTCACTTCCCTTATCGGGATCCCTGTAGTGATCTGGCTTGTTGTAATGAACCGGAAAGCACAATCACTCTGATGTCAGATCACAAGGCAGAACATATTATCCTGCTCGATCACTTTTCAATCGGATACCAGAAGGAGAGTATTCTGCTCAGTCAGCTCCATCTGACTGTAAACAGGGGCGAAATGATCGCATTGATCGGGAAGAATGGTGCGGGGAAAAGCACCCTGTTAAAATCAATGATCGGACTGGTGGCGCCCCTGGAGGGCGTATGTTTACTGGCTGGAATACCTTTTGAAGAGTACAGCCTTCGTGAGCGTGCGCGCAGGGTCAGCTTTGTTTCGTCCCAGATCACCCAGCTTCCCTCTTTAACGGTGGAAGAGCTGGTGGGACTGGGAAGGATCCCTTACACGGATTGGATGGGACGATTGACAGCCGGGGATCACAAGAAGATCTATAAAGCCATAGAGGAGGTTCAGATGGGAGCGTTCGCCGGACGCAAGCTGGAAAACCTGAGTGACGGGGAGAAGCAGCGGGCCATGATTGCCCGTGCCTTCGTCCAGGACACAACGTTAATGGTGCTGGATGAGCCCACAGCATTCCTGGATGTTCCAAGTACATTTGAACTGGTCCGGCTGCTGAGCCGATTCAAAGAGAGCGGACGATCCATAGTTTATTCCACCCATGACCTGGAAACGGCCATTCAGTTCGCAGATAAGATGTGGGTGATTCATAAAGGGAGGATCCTCGAAGGTGCCCCTGAGGATCTCGGGCTTTCCGGTCTCTATAATGAACTTTTTTCCGACTCTGGAATAAAGTATGATGAGCAGGTGGGCAGGTTCCTTAGCTCTGTCGCGGAAAGAGGTTTCGTAGCAGTTACGGGGGAGAGGGAAGATTTACTCGTATGGACCCGTAAAACAGCGGAGAGACTGGGATACATGATTAAAGAAGGGGCGGATTTGAAGATCAGAGTAGAGTCATCTACTGCAGGAGTAAGCTGGATCCTGCAGGACAGGAAAGGTTCAACTCGTTTTAAAAATCTATATACACTGGCCCGGTTCTTGATACAAAAATAATAAATCAGTAATTTGAATCCGAAAACTAAATTTCTCAATCATGAAAGTAAAAAGGATTATTGCTTATACATTATCAGTATTGGTATTGCTCTTTTCCGTTATTGCTATCCTTGGTATCTGGGAAATAGTCGATATTGAGTATCTTATCGCAAGGATGTTTAAATCACTGATGGTGATCCTTGCTGCTGCAGCTGTCATTGTTTTGATCTTTTCCATACTGGACAGGCCGGAAAGGTCTGACAGGATCGACAGGATTGACAGGCCGGAACCGGATGAGGGCTAACTCATCAACCTGATTATTTTTTCTGCACCGGCCCTGTTGGCAAATTCCTGCAGGGCCTTTTTCCTTTTCCTGATCTGGAGTTCATCAAAGGGTTGAATCATTAACCCGTGAACCTGCAGTTCAAGCTCACGGTCCGAATGAGCAATGGTGCACAACATCTCCAGGCCACTTCCCTCAACCATCTCTGGATTGACCAGGCAGTGCCTGCCCGCAAAAAGGGCATGCAGCAATTTCAGTTTGATTCCCGTGGTCTGTCTAGTAAATAGCAGGTTAATCTGCGCCTGGGCAATCAGTTGATCCATTTCCTGGTCCGTGGGGTCTGCAATCAGCCTGATATTTTGGAATCGGGCCACTTTCTTCCTAAACCGCAATGAAGGATTTTTCCCTGCCACCATTACCTGGTAGGGTAACTGTGAAAGATTTTTCCTTGCCAGTGAAAGGAACATTTCAGAATTCTCTGAAACCTCCAGGTTGCCGTGATACAGGATATAGGTGCCGGAACCGGTCAGGGAGGTCACAGCTTCAAACCTGTGAAATGCAGGGACAAATATGGCCGAACCATATGTTTTATTGAAATATTCTGTTTCATGCTTGGCGATACCAAGGATATAATCGGCATGGCGTAGCACTTTTTCATACCGTTTCAGTTTGACTGACTCGGATAGAAAGAAGAGTTGATGTACAGGGTTTTTTGTTGTCCGGGCAAGTCCCCTGTAATATCCATGCTCCATATTATGAGCCCTTACCATTGTCAGTTTCTTTGCCTCATGGCATTGCGGAAGCAGTCTGGTAGAATGTATGCCCTCAAAAAGAACAGGAAAAGAGTCTCCGAGAAGATTCTTTGGCATATTATTTGAGCATCTCGATATAACAACATACGGATCGGAGCGTAACAGGTACCTCATTCCGTATTTGCGGGGATAGTAATATACTTTAAAGCAGATGTCCTCAAGTTCTTTGGAATGTTTTCGACCGTATTCAAAACAGTGGAGTATGATCCGGACCCCGGCCTGTGACAATGTCTTGAGTTTATAGAACACATCTATAACACCTCCGTAATCTGCCGGGTATGGGATATTGAATGAAACAATATGGAGATATTGTGAGGACATTTTAAACTCCGGTATCCGTTTATAGTCTAATGTTTAAAGATAAAGCAAAAAATATTAACAATTTTTAATGTTATTTTTAACAAATTAGTGCAACAATTTTGCAAATTGCACGTTATAAAAATGTAGAGACTTTATTGATTATCAAATAGATAATTTCGTTCTTTAAATTCTACATTTCTTTTCATAGATTTAGTTTTAGGGTTAGTTTAGTTTTAAGGTCCCTCGGCGCCCGCCGGGGGATCTTTTTTTTATCTTTGTGCCCTAGAAATGACCATGCAGCGCATTGAAAAAATAATCATAGAGCAATGTTGCCAGGCAGCGCTTCAACTCTGGAATGTGAATATAGGGGAGGAGACTGTCCAGGTACAGAAGACCAGAAAGGGATTTACAGGGGACTTCACGGTGGTTGTATTTCCACTTCTCAGGTATTCAAGACTATCGCCGGAACAAACCGGGGAGTTGCTGGGGGAATACCTTACAGACTCCTCCGGATTCATAGAAGGCAGCAACGTGATAAAAGGTTTTCTGAACCTGGTCATATCCCACCGGTACTGGATTGAATTGCTTGAAAACGAACTTCGTTCAGGAGCCTATGGGATCCTCACTCCGGGGAAAGAGGCATCCATGGTCATGATCGAATACTCCTCTCCAAATACAAATAAACCACTCCACCTGGGTCATATCCGTAACAACCTGCTCGGCCACTCGGTAGCACGTATTCTGAAAGCAACAGGAAATAATGTGATGCAGGTGAACCTGGTGAATGACCGGGGCATCCATATCTGCAAGTCAATGGTGGCCTGGGAACTGGACGGGAAAGGCGAAGATCCGGTTTCAGCCGGCATGAAAGGGGATCATCTCGTAGGCAGGTATTATGTCCGGTACGATCAGATCTATAAGGCCCAGGTCCGGGAACTTGTGCAGGAGGGTATTCCGGAGAAGGAGGCGGAAGCCAGGGCGGAAGTACTGATCCAGGCACGTGAGATGCTCAGGAAGTGGGAAGCCGGGGATCCGGATGTCAGGAGACTCTGGAAAACCATGAATGACTGGGTCTACGATGGTTTTGATCAGACTTACAGGCGCTTAGGTATACACTTTGATAAAACCTATTATGAATCGGATACCTATAAACTGGGTAAGGAGCTTGTCATGAAAGGGCTGAGGGAAGGAGTGCTCTACCAGAAAGAGGATGGGTCGATCTGGGCGGACCTGGAGGAAGAGGGACTCGATCATAAGTTATTATTGCGTTCGGACGGTACTTCTGTATATATGACCCAGGATGTGGGGACCGCACATCAGAGGTATGAAGAGTCGGCCTTTGATTCACATATTTATGTAGTTGGAAATGAACAGAACTACCATTTCCAGGTACTTGTCATCATTTTGAAGAAACTGGGGTATGAATGGGCCAGCAAGCTGTACCATCTTTCATACGGGATGGTAGAGCTGCCCGAAGGAAGGATGAAATCACGTGAGGGTACGGTCGTTGATGCCGACGATCTTATGGATGAGATGGAAGAAACTGCAAAGCAGATGGCAGAGGAACTTGGCAAGCTGGAGGAATTCAGCGGGGAGGAGCAGAGGGACATTTACAGGCAGATCGGAATGGGAGCCCTGAAATATTTTATTCTGAAAGTGGATCCCCGGAAAAACATGACGTTTGATCCGCGTGAATCAGTCGATTTCAATGGTAATACAGGCCCCTTTATACAGTATACGTATGCCCGTATCAGGAGTGTGATAAGGAAGGGGACGGATATTCCCAGGAGCACCGGAGAGCAGGGACTCAATCCTAAAGAGGTATCCCTGATCCGGCTAATGCATGACTTCCCCGAAGTTGTGGGGGAAGCATCCCGGGTACTCAACCCTTCACTCATTGCCAATTTCCTTTACGAACTGGCCAAGGAGTTTAACCAGTTCTACCATGATCACAGTATTCTGAGCGCTGATACCGGGGCACAGGTGAGTCAAAGGTTATTGCTGGCAGAAGCAACCGGAAACATCATAGAATCGGGAATGGAACTACTTGGGATAGAAATACCCGAGCGCATGTAGGATCATCCTATGAATTTGAAGCTATGAGACAAGGATTCATTACTGTTATACTACTGTGCCTGGCACTTTCAATCTACGGGCAGAAAAGCAGGGTCCTGGCTGTCATGCAGATGATTGATGCAGAAAAATATGATGAAGCCAAAGAGGACATTGAACAGGCGCTGGAGAACGAAAAGACCTCCGGCTGGAATCGCACCTACTACGCAAAGGGATTACTTTGTCAGACAGCTTATGAATCAGGTATTAAGAAGAAAGATACAAAAAAGACCAACCTCTATCCCGATCAGCTTTTCCTGGCCTATGATTCCTATGAAAAGGCCCTTGAACTTGATGTCAGCGAGCGGTTAAAAAACACAATTGGTCAAAAATACTACCTGCTGGCCAATGATTTCAGGAACATGGGTGAGGAGCTGTATAAAAAGAGGGAGTATGATGCTGCCTTACGCGCCTTCGAAAATGCCCTCATGGTCGGCAACAGTGATCTGATCTCAGCCAGAATTGATACGAGCCTGGTGTATAATACCGCTATGGCTGCTTATCAAAGTAAAAACTGGGTTAAGGCTATTCAGTACCTGTCAGAACTGCAGCAGGTTGCTCATTCCACCGACGGCTGCACACTTCTTGCCATGTCCTATTTTGAATCGGGGGATACCCTCAGTGGTGAAAAGGTATTGATGGAAGGGGTAAAAACATATGACTACGAGGAATCGGTTGTCATGTTCCTCGTGAACCGGTTGGACGATTCAGGTCGTCACAAACAGGCCCTGGAGATCCTGAACAATGCTATTGCAGCCTGGCCCGATAACTTCAGGTTCTACTGGGCCAGGGGACTGGTATATCAGAAGATGGGCAGGAATGATGAAGCCATTAATAGTTTTCTGAATGCAGTTGAACTCTCTCCCGGCTCACCCGAGCTTTATTATCACCTGGGATTATGCTATTACAATATGGGGATTGATTTACGGGAGTCGGCCCAGCATATCCCGGAAGAGGAAAAATACAGGGAAGCCAGGGAACAGTACCTGGAGACATTCCGGGAAGCTGTAAAATGGCTTGAACAGTCCTACGAGCTGGATCCGCATAGTGAGGAGACGGTTTCGACACTGAACCAGCTTAATTATCAACTTCATCTGAAGCGGGAGCAGGGATCTTTAAAAGATCTGAACGACAGGTGATCAGAACTTAAACTGGAGGGAGAGCCCGATAAACTCCTTGAACTGGGTTTTGGCTACTTTCATTTCACTTCCGTCCGGCAGCAGGACAGGCACACCTTCCGAATCCAGGACAGTGAAGCGGACGTCATCATCATAGATCAGGTGAAGGTTCAGCCGGATGGTAAAAAACCAGTTGATCTTTTGATCTATGATTAATTCCCAGTCAGTATCCACGTTCTGAGGTTTATTCAAATAACTGGAGAACAGCCTCAGGTGATTTTCAATGGTAAGATCTTTATAAGGTGTGACCTTATTATTGAAAACCAGTTGTGCACCCATCTCCTGCTTGGCCCTTTTACCCGCTTCAATACCATGCTTGGTCTGGTCGATCATCGCTGTGTCCAATACGAATGTATTCTTATAGGAGAGGGGGGCCATGTTAATGGTGGTATTTTTGAACGGTTTGTACTCAACACCAAGGCCGAGCGTAAGGGTGGCGGGATTAAGAAATTTGGATACCACAACCGAGTCGTTGGGGTAATTGTAACCTCTGGCCAGCTGGTTCTTCATGTAGAATGATGCACTCATCCCGATCTTCCCCCAGGCATTCCCATTGAATTTGGAGTTGATCTCAAACAGGTCATTGTTTTTACGGAATCCGTTCTCCTTCGTGCTGAGTGTTCCGAAATTCAATCTCACGGTATTGAGCCACTGCGTTTCAGCCTCTTTATTATTGTATATGGCATCAGCCTGCAGGTCGATCATGGTAGCAAAAGAGCTTTCTCCACCTTTGGTCCAGTTGGTCAGGTAAGTCTGGTTCATGGAGAACACGCCGTTCAGAGAATAATCCCAGAAGATGGGTTCAGGTTCAAGCGGTTTCATGGGGACCAGCTCTCGTTTCGGGATCTCCATAAATTCAGGCAGGAAATCTATCTTCTCCTTGGTTAAACGGTTGATGCTTACATCATCCTCCAGCATCAGGCTGATCTCATGCGGTGCCGGGTTCCCGACCCAAACGGTGATGGAATCATTGTTAAAATTCTTAACCCAGAACCTGTAGGCTTCATTGTCCCCCAGTGTTAGCCAGAAGGGGGTCCTGTGCCCGTGCAGGTCGTTCACCCAGATGATGGTAGAGTCGCGATCCCTGGTAAACTCCAATAGTCTGTTCACTGCAAACTGCAGTGAATCCAGCTGGTATTCGTTTTCTACTATACTGAATGGTGAGTTAACCGTGGCCCGCCAGGTTGTTCCCGGTATGTAATAAAGTACCCGCTTCCGGTCGGCGGTCATTCTACCGGTACTGCCCTCTCTCTCCAGGGGAGGGGTGATCCTGTTACCGGAGTAAGAGTACATGGAAATCCCCAGTGATTTGATGGCCGATGTATCGATCACGGTAATTTGAAGCGTATCCGGGACCATCCGGCCGTCGACGGGCGTGTTCAGCGAGTCTGACAGGTTTACCGAATCTGCTTTGACTGTGTTGGGCGGATAGATCAGTTTCGTCTCCTTTTTCATGTAGAGGGTGGAACTCCAGCCGTGTGGATCAACCAGGAATGTCGAATCATTCAGCCATCTCAGTTCGATGTTGTCTGATATGACGGGTTCGCCCTTTTCCACCTCAATACCCGAGAAATCCTCCATCATAAGCCTGGAGCGGACAGAATCAAATGGCTCCCTGCTGTGATCGAGGAGCCGCTGGAGTGCATACCTGACCGGTTCCTGGGGAGAACGCCAGAGCTCATCTGTGCTGATCACATGTTCTATATAATCCCGGGCTTCAGAAGTGCTGAACCGGGGCTCAGTTCTGAGTGAATCCATATGGACTGAATCGGGTTCAACGAAAGTTTGTGCGGAAAGTGTGCCGGCCATCAGGATAGCCGTTACCAGGAATAACATTCTCTTCATCGTGTGGATTTAGATTCCGGTAGATAAACGGATTCCTATTTATAAATATTTCCTCTGGCCGCAAGAAGCGTGTTGCTGAGCAGAGATACCCTTGTCATTGGGCCAACACCTCCCGGGACCGGAGTAATATAGGAACATTTGGGTGCCACCTCTTCAAATGCAACATCTCCTTTCAGGCGGAAACCCGATTTGGTTTCTTCGGATGGTACACGGGTGGTTCCCACATCGATCACAACGGCTCCCTCCTTAACCATATATTCCTTGACAAAGCCCGGAGACCCGAGGGCAGCGATCAGGATATCTGCGGTTGCACAGAGCGCTTCAAGATCCCTTGTGCGGCTATGTGCCACTGTAACCGTGGCGTTCACAGATTTCTGCGACATCAATATGCTCAGGGGCCTGCCAACGATATTGCTGCGGCCCACAATAACACAACTTTTCCCGGATGTCTCGATCCTGTACCGTTTTAAAAGTTCAACGATCCCATAGGGTGTGGCCGAGATAAATGAAGGGAGACCTATCACAGTCCGGCCCACATTCACAGGGTGAAATCCATCCACATCTTTTTCCGGGTTGATCGCCTCAATAACCATTTGCTCATTAATATGATCCGGGAGGGGCAGCTGTACAATAAAGCCATCAAGTCCGGGATCATGGTTCAGTTCCAGTATTTCTTCAAGCACTGTTTCCTCCTTCACATCCTCCTCGAAACGTATCAGCGTGGATTTGAAACCAACCTCTTCGCAATCTTTGATCTTATATGCCACATAGGTTTCACTGCCCCCATCATGTCCCACCAGGACGGCAGCCAGGTGAGGGGGCCGGTGACCGGATGATACAATTGAATCCACTTCGGATTTGATCTCTTCCTTAATAGCCATGGCGGTGGCCTTACCATCAATTAACTGCATATGATTACATTTTTGGAATACGCATCTTTTTTCCCGAGGACATCATCTTCATCATCTTCCTTGTCTCTTCAAACTGTTTGACAAGCCTATTTACCTCCGGAACGCTCGTCCCGCTTCCTTCGGCTATCCTCTTTCTCCTGCTGCCATTCAGGATGGCCGGATTTACGCGTTCAATGGGTGTCATGGAGTTAATAATGGCTTCAATCCCCTTGAAGGCATCATCATCCATATCCAGGTTTTTCATGGCTTTGCCCATGCCGGGGATCATCCCGGCCAGGTCCTTAATATTCCCCATTTTTTTGATCTGCTGGATCTGGGACATAAAATCGGTGAAGTCAAACTGGTTCTTTGCGATCTTCTTCTGAAGCTTACGGGCTTCTTCCTGGTCATACTGCTCCTGGGCCTTCTCAACAAGTGAGACAATATCACCCATTCCAAGGATCCGGTCGGCCATTCTCTTTGGATGGAAGGCATCAAGGGCATCCATTTTTTCACCCGTACCTACAAATTTGATGGGTTTGTCAACCACTGATCTGATGGAGAGGGCCGCACCGCCACGGGTATCACCGTCCAGCTTGGTCAGCACCACCCCATCGTAATCGAGTTTCTCATTGAACTCCTTAGCGGTATTGACCGCATCCTGGCCTGTCATGGAGTCGACCACGAAAAGTATTTCATGGGGGGTGACGGCCTCCTTAATGGAAGCGATCTCCTTCATCATCTCCTTGTCAATGGCCAGCCGGCCAGCAGTATCCACTATAACTGCATTGTATCCTTTGAGTTTGGCCTCCTTAACGGCTGCTTTGGCGATTTTGACAGGGTTCATATTCCCCTCTTCGGTATAGACCGGTACACCAACCTGATCACCAATCACTTTTAGCTGGTCGATGGCTGCCGGACGATAGACGTCACCTGCCACAAGAAGGGGTTGTTTCCCCTGTTTGGTTTTCAGCATATTGGCCAGTTTTCCTGAAAAGGTGGTTTTACCCGAACCCTGCAATCCTGCAACCAGTATGACGGTCGGATTCCCTTTCAGGTTCATGGCCACGTTCTCACCACCCATCAGTTCGGTCAGATGGTCATGAACGATCTTCACCATCATATCTGATGGCTTCAGCGAAGTCAGGATCTTCTGGCCCATTGCCTCCTCCCTGACCTCTTCCGTGAATTGTTTGGCAATTTTAAAGTTAACGTCGGCGTCCAGCAGGGCCCGCCTCACATCTTTCAGGGTTTCTGCCACATTGATCTCTGTGATCCTTCCCTGCCCCTTGAGCATTTTAAAGGAGCGCTCAAGTTTTTCTGATAGATTTTCAAACATTTGCAGTTGATTGACTTACCCCGCGGTAAGCCGCGGAGCATCATCGATTTATAGTTAAATCATTCAATTATCAAGCTGCAAAAATAGTTAAAATCGGTCAAAATCCAGCACTATTCCAGAGGTTGGGTTACCAGCAGGGTGCCCAGGAGAGTAATGTTGTTCAGATCAGAATAATCGTAGATATAGAATCCATCATCACCGATCATAAAGAGAAAGTTATCCAGTGGAATGACATCATAGGCATGGATTCCATTAAACTGGGCGATCTTATGATCGGTGATATTGCTTTCATAGGTGGCATCGTAAACTTTCAAACCATATGCTCCTTCGCAGACAAAAAGGATACCGTTATCTATGCCCAGACCATACGGACTGGTCATGGGGAAGGAGTACAACTGATAGGGATTATCTTTTGCAGTGATATCCACCACCTCAAGCAGGTTTTGGTTCCCTCCGCAGGCATTGCCTGAACGAAGGGTTACGTAAGCCCTGTCACCCTCCACAACCACCGGATCGCAGGATGTTATATGTTGATAGGTAGAGATGGGATTCGGATCGGCCGGATTGGCCAGGTCCAGTATGTGTAAACCGTTGGAGGTGCCCACGTACATATAATTACCTGCTATGAAAAGGGTCTCCACATTGCCCCACAGGTAGCGTTCATTCTCCACTGTCGGATTGTCGATATCGGATATGTTGATACTTTTCAGTTTATAGGAGCTCTCAAGTACATAGAGATAATTATCGAAGGTAATAAAACGTGCCAGGGATCCGCCCACGCCGTAGGTATTGTCGTTGGTATTGGTAGGTACACCCGTAGCGTTTCTGTCGGCTAATGCGGCATATTCATAATAGATGGGCCAGGGGTAGGGATTCTGGTACACCTCACGTGTGATCTTCTTCACCTCGAAAGCGGTGATAACCCCCATATCCTGATCGATCTCATCCAACGGGTAATCGTAATCGTATGTTGGGATCACGTACTCGAACAGATCTTCTACCCGCTTGGCCAATTCCGGTTGTTCCGGATCAGAGATATCGATCACAAGCAGATCCACATAACTTTCGGCGTACAGTATATCATTGCGGATGGCCATATCCACATTACCGGGGATTTCGATAAAAGCCATCTGCTCGGGCTGGGAAGGATCAGACAGATCCACAACATGGATCCCTTTCTGATACTCGTTGATAAACATATGGGTACCGTAAAAACAGATCTTTCCCGGTTCTTCCATCGGTACACCGGTCGTCACCTCGAATGAGGACCGGAGTTCATCATACGACATATAGAGGGGTACGTTGGCCAGATAGGTTTGTAGCTTTTTATCCTCGCAGGAGGTGAGACCAATACTTATTATGGATAACAGAATGAGCAGGCGCTTCATGGATGCGTGTTTTTGTGGTTGTTTTGCTGTTAGGATGCATCGGAGAGCATTCCGGTTGCGTGGGAACGCAACCTTTTCCCCGGGAGTGTCATCCTGAGATAAAACAAAACGTAAATGAAAAAGCAAAGGTCCAACTTCACCGGGAAAACAGTTCCTCTCGCACTTCTGCTGCTAACTATTCTTTCCACGGTTGCACTGGCGCAGGAAGTGGACCATGTCTACCTGAAGTCGGGGAGTGTGATTCTTGGAAAGATCCTTGAGATTGAACCGGTAGATCATGTGAAGGTTCAGGATATGTGCGGCAATATCTGGTATTATCAGATTGCAGATGTGGATAAGATCACAAAGGAGCCCTTTGAATCTGCAAAAAGTACCTTTTCAGAACCCATTGGGTTCGATGCCGGGTTCGTGAATATGACCACTATGGGTTTTCTTGTAGGGTCCTCAAACAACCAGCAGAGAGCTCCACTGAGCCTGCTGATGGTAAACGGTTACAGGACCCCAAAGGGACTCTTTGGTGGAGTAGGAACCGGGATTGAATTTCTCTCCTCAAATTATCTGCCCCTCTTTATAGATCTAAGGGCTGACCTGCTGGGAACCGATGTAGTCCCCTATGTAATGATCAGGGGAGGATACAGTCTGCCGCTTGCTTCCAACCATTCAGAATATAATACTACATTTGAATACTCCGGTGGATTCCTGTTTGGTGCAGGGATTGGATTGAAGATCAGGACCAGGGACCACCTTGCCTGGGATGTTGAGCTGCTCTATCGTTACCAGGAAACTTCCTATACGGAAAAGTACGACTACAACAACCAGGAGTATGAATATTCCGATATATTTAACCGGATCGAAATACGTTTAGGATTCTATATCGACTAATCCAGGCGAGTGGATTAGGTTTTCCTCCCGGCCCGCTGATGCATCGTCTTTGGTGGGCCGTTTTATTATTACCTTTCAGTAGCTGTATTGGAGCGCCAGTTTCTTAATTCGGGATGCGATCTCCTCCGGCGATCCGCACTGCTCAAGAAACCCGACAAAGAACCTGTTGAGTCTGCTCATCAGTGGTTCTGCACCAACCCTTCCAAGTCCGAATACCACCATTCCTTCAGGTGAACTGATACCCTCCGGACTGCTTCCCATATAGGAAAAACTATCATCCAGTTCATCCGGTGTCAGCTGAATAACAGCCAAACAGCGGTTCACATCCTGGAGTCCGAAATAGGCCCAGTCCCAGTTTCCATGACCGGTTTCACCAGAACCTATGGGAGGGGCATCGGTCCTGTAACCATCCATACTGTTTCCCCAGAACTGCTTCCCGGGCGCAAAGGTACCCCCCGGCGTTCCTTCATAGAGGAACCAGTAATTCCTTGCTGAATCTGTCGCAGTGACTTCCAGGATCGCCCCATCCCTGGTGAAAGTCCAGTACCACTCCCATAGTCCGGATCTTGAACGTGTCAGGATCTGATTGGATGCCGTTTTTTCCGAGACACACAAATCAAAACCGGGATGTCCGCACCCGTTATCCTGTCCCCGGAACACGAGATTGGGCAGTCCCCTGAAATCTGCAGCTGCCGATCCGGGAACCTGACCGTTGCCAGATTTGAATCCGATCCATTCCAATCCATCGCTGTCCCTTATGGAGGAAAATCCTCCGCCGGCCCTGTCGAAAAGAAAAACGGCAGCGGCAGTCTCGATCCTGAAATGAGGCCTGCCCATGTAGATTGTTTCCGTGATCTGCTGGCCAAGGAGGGCGCAGCCATTCAAGACCAGTGTGAAACATAAGGTGAAACTAAATACCAGGCTATTCATAATTGGCTCACAGATCTGTTTCTTACGATTTCCGGCTCCCCATTCGTAGCACTGCATATCCTGCAATACCTGCAATAAGAGACCCCATAAGGATACCGCTTTTTGCTGAATCGAGCAACAGCGGACTCCCTGAAAAAGCAAGGTTGGCCACAAATATGGACATCGTAAAACCAACTCCTGCCAGCAACGCAATGCCTGTCACCTGTTTGAAGTTGACCTCTTCGGGCAGTTCTGCGATTCCCAGCCTGACGCTTATCCACGAGAACAGGGTAACACCGATCAACTTGCCGGCAACAAGACTGATTACAATGATCATTCCCAGATTGTTGTCCGGGGCACCTCCACCCCTGAACGCCACTCCTGCATTGGAGAGAGCAAATAGAGGCATGATCAGGTAAGCCACCCAGTTGTGCAGGGTGTGTTCGAGATGCTGAAGCGGGGATTGAACCTTTTCGGTCCACTCCTCCATATCATCAATGCTCTCTATCTGCTCCTTCGACAACAGGGGTGAATCCATAGCATTTGATTCCTTTATATCCTCCACTATATCGCAAAGCTTATCCACATAGGTTTCCATTCCAATCCTTTGCCTGATAGGAATTGTAAAAGCCAGCAATACACCTGCGATAGTCGGATGGATCCCGGCTTTCAGGAACAGCACCCAGATCACAATACCGAATATGAGAATAACCCATTTGGCATAAATTCTTCTGTAGGAGAGGAAAAACAGAATGGCCAGCATCACAAGGGCAATGGCCATGAGGGACCACTTGATGCTTTCACTGTAGAAAAGTGCGATAACTATAACGGCACCCAGGTCATCCACGATGGCAAATGCTGTAAGAAACACTTTGAGTCCCAGTGGGACCCTTTTCCCCAGGATCGTCAGGATGGCCAGTGAAAATGCTATATCTGTAGCCATGGGAATACCCCAGGCATGGGAGTTTTCCGGATTCTTGTTCAAAATCAGAAAAAGAACTACAGGAAGTATCATACCGCCTATGGCTGCAAATAGCGGGAAAGAAGCCTTTTTTACAGAGTTAAGCTCCCCGATCAGCAGTTCCCGTTTGATTTCCAGCCCTATCAGGAAGAAGAAAATGGCCATCAACCCATCGTTTACCCACAGGATCAGGGGCTTGACCAGTTCAAATCCGGATGTACCGAATCCAATCTTATATTGCCAGATGGATTGAAAACGTTCCGAAAGGGGTGAGTTGGCCAGGAGCACGGCGAGCAGTGTCGCACCAAATAGTAGTATACCGCTCAGGCTTTCTATGCGGACGAATTTTTGAAACGGAGTGATCAGAATTCTTTTAACCATTTTTTTGACTAACTTATATACCCGATCCCTTTTTCAACCAGCTCATTATATCGCTCCTCATTGAAAGAGTAAAGGTAAGGTGCTTTATGGGCCCCCCCGGTAAGTTGTTTTTCCTGACGGTCCAGGAAATCAAGCTTTAGCATTTTCTTCTGAAAATTACCCCGGTCCAGTTCTTTATGAAGGATATGTTCATAGAGGGACTGAAACTCCTTCATGGTGAATTTTTCCGGCAAAAGGGAGATCCCAACCGGCATATAGTTGATACGGCTCCTGAGATGTGCCATGGCAACATCCACGATCTCTCTGTGGTCATAAAGCAACTTTGGCAGGCTGGATAACGGCTTCCAGTCACAATAGTCGCTCATGATATCAGGTGTGGGCAGACAGTTTTGCATCTCAACAAGTGAAAGGTATCCTGTGCTGATGAAACGCTTCTCAAGGAATGCTTTATATTCTGCAATAAATTTCCGGTGAATGTCAGTTTTAAGAGACAACATATTTTTCTCACGCCTGTTCACATCACCAAATGTATGAAACTGTGCAAGATAGGGTAGTTTGATCCCCGTTCGCTCCTCCAGGATCCTGGTGGCGGCTTGGTCCATATCTTCGTCGAGCAGAATAAATCCTCCCGGCAGCATCCACAGGTTTTCATCTTTCCATTTGAGCAGCAGGATGTGAAGTTCTTCAAGATCAAACCCTACAACCACACAATCTATGGAGACTCCGGGCATGTATTTGGAAGGGTCCATGAATTACTCTTGTTGATGCTCTGGTTGGTTCATTAAATAAAGATACGAATTAATGTGTAGTCTGCACACAATGCTCAACCCCGGACAGCACGGTCATCCAGCACGGGATTGTCAGTATCGAGAACTATATGAACGCTATTTGAATTGGTAGAGAAAGACTATGACCCCCTTGAGGGCATGTTTATTGCTGTCTTTTATCTCGAGGGTCACTTCCACTTCGGCTTTGGCAGTACCTCTCAGGTTGGTTAGGGCTTTCAGTTTCGTTACGATCCTCACTTCACTGTTCACTACAACGGCCTGTCCGAATTTCAGGTTGTCGATGCCGTAGTTGACCAGCATGGTGACGTTGTTTACCTCGATGATCTGGTACCACAGGTGCGCAAGTAATGAAACACTCAGGTAGCCGTGTGCAATGGTGGCTCCATAGGGGCTCTCTCTTTTTGCCCGTTCCACATCCACGTGAATCCACTGGTGATCCAGTGTGGCATCTGCAAACAGGTTGATCTGCTCCTGTGTGATCTTATGATAATCAGAGGTTCCCAGTTCTTTCCCTACATACTGTTCAAACTCTTCGTAGCTGTTAATGATTAGTTTCGACATGGACAGGTTTTAACGTGAATAACATGAAATGAGTTAAAAGGTTTGAACAACAGGCTAGTTTTCAGGTAACAGTTCCAGGCTGAGCCACTGCACCCTGGGTTCTGCCTCTGGTGTGAGGGTGAAATATACGTTCAGGTTCCGCTGTGAACCAAGGAGAATAAAACTTCCGCGAAGTTGATTTTCAGGGATCACGGGCCCGGTGGCCAGGATCTCTCCGATCCTACCCAGCATTTCTGAAGCCTCCTGCATTCTTTTCTTCCTGGAGATATCCAGGTACAGGTTGGCTGCAACGATCTCCTTTTCAAGTGCCGGGTCCCAGTTCTTTATCAGCTGTATCACCTGCTCCTTTCTTTTCTCCAGGAGTTCCGGGACAGGCACCGACCTGGGAACTAAAAGACCGGCACTAACCAGCTTCTTCATCACCTGGTAGTTAGCCGATTGGACAATACCTCCCACATAGGTGAGATTGCTGAAGGCCATGATTCCAATACCGTATTGCGGGTAGAACATGTAACTGCTCCCAAATCCGGGCAGTCCGCCTCCATGACTCACCTCCGTAACTCCCTCGTGGTCCCTCATGATCTTCAGGCCAAGACCATATCCCTGCATAACGGGTCCGTCGTCACTCCCCAGCCGGGCTGAACCGGAATAGTAACGGGGATTGTTCATCCCGTGCATCTCCCTGAGGGTACTTCTTTTAACAGGTCCGGTTTCAGGTTCACTTCTGGGCGGCCAGGCTGAAAGGTGAAAGGAAATATATTTACTGAAGTCTTCAATCGATGTGATCAGTCCACCCATGGAACCAAAGGCACCATCATGAAGTATGGGCTCAGGGACCCACCTGTCATCTTCCCACCTGTATCCGCGTGCAAGAAGCTCCTGGGGAACCTCACTGTATTCATACCTGGTATGGATCATCCCCAGCGGAAGGAGGATATTACGGGTAATGTATTCCTGGAATGGTACACCCGAGACCTCCGTGACAATATGACCCAGCAGTCCAAACCCAAGGTTGCTGTATTCGTAATGGAGTGATGGAACCGATGAAAAGGAGATCCCTTTGCCTACCTGGTCCATCAGGGCCTTATCGCTGATATCCAGGAACCTGTCACCCCAGGGATTATCCTCAGGGAATCCTGCTGTCATGGTCAGAAGGTTGAAAATAGTAACAGGCGGGGCATCGGCTGTAAGATAGATCAGCTGTTCAAGGTTTGGAATGTACAGTGAGACCGGATCGGAAAGCGATAACTTCCCTTCGTCCCGCAGTTTCAGGATGGCCATGGCAGTAAAACTTTTACTCATGGAGGCGATCCTGAAGAGAGAGTGTTCTGTTACAGCCTCACCGGTACTGATATCGAGGGTACCGTATCCGCCGGAAAATACCAGTGAATCACCGACCACCAACCCGTAGGCAACTCCGGGCAGATGATTGGAAAGCGCCGATTCGGCATAGAATTGATGTGACCCGGCCAGTTCTTCCCTGATTTTTTGAATACGCTGCGTCTCTTTAAAAACAGGAGGCCTGTAATTGTCCGAGTAATGAATAGATGCCGGTTGTGCAACATTTTCACTGCCGGGCCGGTTCGTACATGATCCTGTCATGAGCAGGATCATATACAACAGCACTAATTGAAGAGATTTCATATTTAACTGGACTTGAGATGCTATTCAAAGAGTAATGTTGGATCAAGCGGATACCGGCCGAAAAGCTTGCCGTATATGGCCAGTCCGCCCGGCAGTCCTCCGTCCACTTCAAGACGGATATTGATGATCCCGTCCTCCGAGTTACGCACCAGATCCAGTGGAATATTGGATTTCAGGAGGTAGCCATAGGATCCTGCTTCTCTGAGTTTTCCGTCCTTCAGTTGCGAAAACCACGAGAGGACACCACGGTGGTCCGCCGGATCATCTTCCAGGAAGAAAAGATCCACAACTTTACCGTTCACTTTTACCTTGACCAGAGAAGGATACTTATAGGTGTCTGTCATGGGATATGAATTGGGATTCCGGCTGGGGTCAAATGTGCCGCGTCCCCTCATATAGTCCCCTCCAAGCTCACTCTTTTCCTGCCTGTCCTTACCATTCAGCTTCTTTGCCGAGGCTTCAAAAACCAGGGTGACCTTTTTTACTTCATCCAGTCTCAACCCGGAAGGGATCTTCACATCGTAAGAAAAATATCCTTCCCCGGTACCATTTACTTTCAGACCGTTCAGGATATTCCACTGGCCATCGGTCCAGGAGGATTCAGTATAGGAAGATGGCGCAAAAGTAACCGTACTGGGGGATTCTGAATTTCCAGGGCCGGGTATCACCCTCTCTTCAACAAGGAAACTGGTGAAATTCAGGTGGTAGATATATGCATTTTCATCTCTCAACCGGAGCGTCAGGTGATAGAGGCCGGGTATTTCCGGCATTTCTATGGTCAGTGGTGACACTTCCCCGTTAAAATAGGGCAGGGATTCGAGCAGTTCCGTTTTCAGGAAAACATATCTGTATTTACCATGGGTATCCCGGCCGGATAATTCATAATCAAGAATATAATGATCCGGGGGTATCTTATCGGTCATCACTGAAAGGTAGAGGGGCACCTTTACAGTTTCGCCGGGCCTCACGGATTGACACAGGTCCGAACCTGTGGACAGGTACACGTCACTGTGCAGGCTGTTTAAATCCATGTCCGGGATGAACTCATTGAGGCCGGAAAATTTTTCAGTCCGGTCAAATTTATAATACCCGTTCCATTCATTGATCACATCGTGGTGCTCGGTATAGAGCCATCCGGCCACCATGGGATGCTTCCTGAATTCATTCATCATGATATGATAATCCCAGCTCCAGTCCACATCTCCTGTACTTCCATTGTACCCCCATACATTCCCGCATTCACTGTTCAACATAGGGACATCGGTCTGCCTGTTCTCTCCTATAAAATTCCATTCAGATCCGGGATAGGTGTTTTCAACCACGTTATCAAGGAATTCACTCCACCGGTAACCGGGCAGGTAGGCATGCCATGAATTCAGATCGGTTTCCACGTGATCATAATTACATGCTGAATTATCCTCTATAAGCCGGCTTTGATCCAGTTGTTTGGCTTCAGCGTATTTTTCCCTGACCCATTCCTGGGTTTCGGGCAGATAGGCCCTCTGTCGCCCTGAACCGGAAAAGAGTCCCCAGGTTTCATTAAACAATACCCAGGAAAATATGGCAGGATGGTTATAATCACGTGCGATCATTTCCCGCATGGCAGTTTCCCATTCGTTCCTGGCATCCTGGTCCGGCTCTCCCCAGAAGTTGGGTACGTCGGCCATGATCAGCAATCCCAGTTTATCCGCCCAGTAAAGCTTGCGCGGCACTTCAACCTTGATATGGATCCGGTTCCCGTTCAGGCCGATCTTCTTGCTCCTGATAATCTCGTCCCTCATAAACTCATCGCTTGGATAGGTGTAGAATCCTTCCGGATGATATGCCTGGTCGAGGCACAGTTTAAGATAGATTGGTTTGTTGTTCAATGCCACGTAAGGGAATGGTGTCCCGGGAAGTTTCATCATACTGATCTTCCGCATGCCAAAATAGGTGGACAGTTCATCCAGTATAATCTGGTTGTTATGAAGCTGGACATTCACATTATAGAGGTAGGGATTATCCAGTTCCCAGAGCTGGGGATCGGGAATGGTCACGTCAAATTCAACTTCCTCTTTCTTCCTGGCAATTTTGGGTGAAGTGACCACGCCGTTTATCTCCCTGTTTGGGAACATGAGGTTGATATAAAGATCCTCGGTGGCAGGCTGATCCAGTACAGCCTGGATCTTTACGGTTCCGTTGTCAATATCCGGAGTGAAATGGATCTGTTTTACGGCAATGGGACCCCTGCTCTCCAGGTAGACCGTTTGCCATATGCCTTTCGCTTCCCCATAGCCCTGTTTCCCTTCCAGTTTATAGGGATGAGGAGTATCATCCACCCGCAATACCAGTTGATGAGCGCTCCCCGGTATCGTGAAGTCTGTCAGATCAAATTCAAATGGTATGTAGCCACCCTGGTGTTCGCCAACAAATTTGCCATCGATCCAGAGGCTCGTTCTCCAGTCACACGCTCCGATCACGATAAAAGTTCTCTTCCCGTTCCACTCCTGGGGAATATCCAGTCTGCGGCTGTACCAGGCAATATCTGCCAGGTTTTCCATGCCTGAAAGTTTAGATCCCCAGGGGAAGGGTACGCTGATTTTGTTGCTGAACATAGGCCGGGAATACCACTCCTGGTCGACCCCGACATCGAGACTGTCGAACTGGAATTCCCAGATGCCATTCAAATTGATCCAGTTTTCACGTTTGAAATCAGGCCTGGGATGCTCCGGCAGGGGTATCTCCTGCGCATGGAGACTCATGCTCAGCAGGATGGTGGCCAGGAAAGCTGTTAGGTAATATGGACATTTCTTCATTATCGGATATTTAAAATGCATGGATGAAAAGTATAGGGTTTATTCTGAAATGGCTACACCCACAAAAGAATCGGCGGTTCCGTAATAGAGGAACCATTTGGAACGGTACCGTACCAATCCTTCAGCAAAGGTGGTCCCTGACTCGTATTGTCCGGTTAGTTCGTGGGGAAGGGTCGGTTTGAGCAGGCAGGTATCTGAACGATATAGTACATTCGCCGGATCCACCGGGTCGAATACCACTTTCCCGACAGAATAGGTCCCTTTAGGCAGGTCCGCTGAGGCTCCCTCGCCCTCCGAGTTCTTGCCGTTGTAGAGCAGTATAATACCCTCATCCATGATCACTGCCGGCGGACCGCACTCGGTCAGGTTACTGTCGAAATACCCGGGCCGGGTTTCAACCACCGCGGCAAGTTCTCCCTTGTCATCCAGGGTAGGGTACCAGTCGTACAGGTTCTCCGACCACGCAAGATTGATGAAATTCTCGCCCCAGTACATCCAGTATTTGCCATCGATCTGAGCCACCACCTGGTTTTCACCATCCAGCCTGGTAATGATGGAGCCTGATTTGGACCACAGATCCAGGAATCTGCCGTCGTAGGCAGTCATAAAGGCGGGACCTTTCTTTTCCCAGTGAACCAGATCCCTTGAGAAAGCGATACTGAGCCTGGCCACATCCCTGTTCCAGGAGGTATAGGCCATCACATAAAGCCCATCTTCTGTCACAGTGACCCGTGGATCCTCGCAACCACCGGGGTAGTCGTATTGCATGAACTCACCGCTGTCGGGATAGAGCACAGGTATGGGGTAGATATCGAAATGGAAACCATCCTCACTTGTGGCCAGTCCGATCCTGGATGTACGCCCTCCCAGGATAGCATTGGGATTGTCCTCTGCCCTGAATAACAGGTGGATCTTGTTGTCCTTTACAATGGCTGCCGGATTGAAGACATCAGCCTTCTGCCACCGGATCACTTTATTCTGAATGGGATCCAGGAACACGAATGTTGAATCTGCACTCAATACCGGATTCTCTTCAGGTTTTTGAAAATTCATGAATAAATCCGCAGTATCGCCTCCGGTTTTCTCACCGGGAGCACACCCGGCAACCAGGAGAAGGGCAATCAGATATATTATTTTCTTCATTTTATGCAGGATTTTATGCATTTCCCCAGGCTTTTATCATCAGGTCTTTTGTAAGCAGGATCCCTTCATGTTCACTCTTTTCCTCGCCCTCGTATTCAATGCCTGTAAATCCATTGTAATCGGACTCCTTAACCATCTTCATCATCCTGTAATAGTCGATCTTCGTATCCTCACCCAGCTCATTGAAGTTGTAGGATTTGGCGCTGACCGCCTTGGCATACGGGAGCATTTCAGCCACCCCTTTATAGCGGTCGTAGACTTCATCACATTCACCCTGGGTGGTTCCCCACTTGGCCGAAAGACACCAGTTCCCAAAATCAGGCAGAGAACCAAAATTGGGCCGGTTCACCTCTTTGATGATCCCGGCAATCAGTTCGGCATCGGAGCTGAACAGCCCGTGGTTCTCTATCACTATATTCAGTTCTGACTGAACTGCATAATCGGCCAGCCTGGACATCGCATCCATAATCGAAGCCCTGTAGACCTCCTTGTCGGGATCCCCAAAAGCATTCACCCGCATGGTACGACATCCCAGAAGGTTTGCTGCGTGTACCCATTTATAATGGTTCTCAACAGATTGCAATCTTTCATTTTTATCGGCTGTTCCAAGATCCCCCTCATCATCAACCATCATGACCCAGTTCTTTACCCCGGCATCCGATGAACGCGACTTCATCTGGTTCCAGAATGTTTCATCCGCAACCCTGTCGCGGTAAAAATTATTGACATATTCCACGGCATGGATATCATACTTCTCCGCGGCTATGGCTGCGAAATCAACAGGATCGAGGGTGCCGTCATTGAAACTCCTGTGCAGCGACCATTGTGCAAGAGAGATTTGCAGCACCTTCTGGTCCGAGGTGCACCCGATCACCGGTGTGACAGCCAGGACTGCGGTTCCCATGGCTGTTTTACTTATAAATGCCCGTCTTTTCATAGCGGTTGGTTTAAATTTTCAAGATACAAAAAAGAGAAGTAAAACTTTCGAACCAGGAATGACCTGCATGCACCATTCCTGTTATTCATCTACAAAGAGGGTATATTCAGATCTCCAGTGCTCCTCCTCTCCGGGATCAACAGAGATCCAGATTGAATTTTCCGGGCTGAGTGTGGTCATGCATGACCAGAAAGCCATCCGGTAGAGCGGCTTGTCGACCGTGTAGGTGATGCCGGCTCCTGTATGAGTATTCTTCACAGTTACCCTGTGATCCGATACGGTATCACTATAACCGTTCAGCAACACGAAAACAGCATCATCGTTTACAAGTTCTTTCAGAAAATGTATCTCGTTGCCTTCAATTTCCAGGAAGCCCATCGGATCATCTTCGGTGGAAATGGGGTAGGGGAAGCTGATAGTGAAAGCCGGCCCGCTGTGCTCATGATCAATCATTAAAAAGTTGTGATTGAACTGATCCGTTTCGATCGGTTTCTCGCCGGTGTTCTGCAATTTATGATCCATGATAAACCCGTCGTTCTTCAGCGTAATGGTCTTATGGTATATGTAACTGTATCCGATGTCGCTGTTTAACACCTGCATGAATGAGATCCAGTCCTCTCCATGCTCAACGGTCCACTTACCATGGTCAAGGAGCTTGTATGAATTCCGGAAACTGTACTGCTCTTCATCCGGTTTCTCGATGACACCCACACCTATCCTGACATATTCGCCACCCGGTTCAGCTTCGTCATAACCCAGGCCTGGTATAATATAGCCCTCGACCGGTCCGCTCAGGTCCTCATGGAACAGGGGATCCTGGGTATCTTTCCAGTATCCGAAATACTCATGTCCCCTGTACTGCACACTGCCTATTACCCCGGACCAGTCAAACCGGGTTGCACGATAAAGGCCATTCTCTGCATCGGGAGGGTAGAGTTTCATCTCTACCTCACCGTTGGAGATGGTCAGGGAGGGATACTTATCAAAGTTCAATTCACTGGAAGAACAACTGGCCAGGCACAGCGTCAGGGCAGCCAGTGGAATAGGTAATACTGATTTTTTCATAGATATATGGTTCAATGTTTGGTTTATTTCCATCCGGGCATTTCATCTCTTGTAATGACCACAGGGTCATTGTAAATTTCCAGTATCTGTTCGGTAGTGTTGCTCTCCTGTACCAGTTCGGCCCATAGCATAAAGAAGACCCAGCGTGGCTGGGCTTCAAGGATTGCCGGTGAGGGAAGCCTGGCACACTCGCCGATAGCCATCGGTTTGTCACCGGCAATGGGCAGGATATAATTATACCAGGAGGGATCGTAACCCTTGCCGTATATGTCAAAACCAAACACGTCCCAGTAGGCGCCACCCGGGTTGTAAGCCTCGAAATCCCGGCTTAGATCCTGCATATCCCAGACCCAGATCAGGTTTTCCAGTCCCCTGGTTTCAGTGAAATAATCATGCGTGATCTGATAGAGCCTGGCTGTTCCTTCCGGTCCCGGTCTTCCACCCCACCAGAACTTTCCCTGGTTCATCTCATGGAGGGGCCTGAAAAGCACCTCTACACCATTATCTTCCAGGTACCGGAGGTAGATGGCAATATCGTCCATCCTCGCCTTCCACGTTTCATTAAGCGGACTTCCATCAGTGATCAGTTCCGCCCACTGCTTATCACTTAACTGTGCGTTAAGCAAACCCGGGTCCCATCCGCAGGGCTCGCCCTCATCCGGGGGACAGGCATGCCACATCAGGTTGATAACGGCCCCGTGTTCCCACTGGTTCTTTGCTTCATGAATCATGTCCCATCTGGCATCAATGTTTTCCTGTTGAAAAAGGAAATCACCGCTCCAGAGGGCAGGGTATTTTCCCGTTGTCTCCTTAATGAACCTGGTCCACCTGTCCGGATCAGCATTGGGCTCCTTGTTGTGTTGACCTGACAGGGTCATCTTACCTGAAATACCTTTCATCAACTCCAGGGTTTTGAAGATCTTGAATGTCTGTTCAAAATCGGTCTGATCCTGTGCAAGTAATGGATTGCTGCCAGAATGAAGTAGAAAAAATATGTATATGATCAGTATACCAGGACTTTTCATTTGGTTCACTGTTTTCATATCTGTCCCTTAAGTTTTTCCATTCTCTTTTTATAAATATCCTCTCCACTCAATTCAAACGCCCGTGTTACATTTTCCAGTGCATTCTCCAGATCACCATGGGCGATGTAATAATCGGCCAGTGAATTACAGGCAATGGCACTTTCTGGAAAATACTCAACGGCCAGCTGAAAGAATGCCAGGGATTTTTGCAAGTTGCCCCAGTCCATATTCATATAACCCAGCATGGTCAGCAGATCCTCTTCAAAAGGAGGTACAAAATAGCCAAAATGTTCTTTTAGTTTCTTCTCCCTGCTTCTAATGATCTGGACCAGCTCATCTTCTGGAGTATCGGGACTGTTGAACCGGTCGGTATGTTCAATGGGATACCAGCTGAAGAGTGAGAGCAGGCCATCCATAACTGATGGCAGGCTCAAAGTGCCGTGAATGTCATTTTTGTAGAACTTCCATTGAAAATTCAAATCATTCTGGGGGTTTTTATGAACGGAATTAGAAAATTCAATGTTGGATCGTGCGAACAGCGAGTACTCTGAACTATCCTGCATCACATTGTCAATAGTTATGTCACTGTTCTGCAAATGTAACTGGCCCCCCAGGGACATAAACAGCGATTTCCCTTTAAAACTCCTGGTACTTAATGCCTCTTCCGATCGTTTCAATAATTTTTGATTGTCCCAGTCAAGGCTGGGATCAATGGCGATGAAGTTATCAAACAGCTCAGTATGATTGACCAGTATATGGATGGTAAACAACCCGCCCAGGGAATGCCCTATTAATGTCCTGTAACCGGTTACAGGATACCTGCTTTCAATATAGGGAATGAGTTCTTTCGCCATAAATGTGGTGAAGTTCTCAGCACCACCTGATTCCTGGTTGTAGGCCATCCCGTGGAGCGTTCCTGTCTGAGAAGGAGTCAGATCCCTTGATCTGTGGGCCCTGTTCGAGATCCCTACGATGACCATTTCAGGCATAAATCCACCCCAGTAATAACTGAGTACTGTTGAAACGGCCTTCAGATGTTCGGCGCCGTCGAGTACATAGATAACCGGGTACCTGACCTTGCTTTCAGGTGTATAATTATCAGGGAGTTGCACCCAGATCACCCGTTCTTCCTGGAGGGTGGCTGAGTAGAGACTGTCCTTTATTCCCACTTGGTACAGATAGGTGGTCTGGCTGTATCCTGTCTTACCAAGAATCAGGATCAAAACCAATATTATTCCTGATATTTTCATATTTATTTCGGTTTGGAGTATCGCCACCCCCTATTAAGTTGCTGAGATAAAGAATGAATAAGATCCGCTGATGCAGGAGCTGCAGCCAGGTTCACATTTTCCTCCGGGTCTGTTTGATGATCGAATAGTTCGGTACATAACAGATTACCCACCCTGTTCTCCTCCGTTATCCAGTTATACCACTCCACATAGCGGTAACGGTCTGTTCGAATGGCGTAGCCCATCTGTTCTCCCTTAACCGTTGTTGTACGCCCATAGCGACCCAGAAGAAACTGGCTGTAGGCAGCACTTTTCCACTCCAGGTCAGGTTTTTCCAGTAAGGGGACCATGCTTGTACCCTGCAAATATCCGGGGATCTCGAAGCCTGCCATTTCCAACAGGGTGGGATAAATATCCACAAATTCGCATAACGCATTGGTATGTTGCCCTTTGGCTTTAACCCTTGCCCCGCTTATAATCATCGGGACATGGGTGTCAATTTCGTAATTGGTCTGTTTGCACCATCCATTGTGCTCTCCCAGCTTCCATCCATGATCGCCCCATAATACTACAATTGTATTTTCAGCCAGTCCCAGTCTTTCCAGCTCATCCAGCAGTCTGCCAATCTGTTCATCAGTATAGGAGACACTGGCGTAATAGCCATGTTTGATCTCTCTCTGCCTGCTTTCATCCCACGGTTCCCCGGAGGGGAGGGGCAGGTCATGGCAATCAGAATAACCCCTGAGCTCCGCCTCACCATGTACGAGGTATGCCGGGCTTCCAGAGGGTATGAATTGATTATCGGCCAGAGGTATTTCACTTCTGTCGTACATATCCCAGTATTTTTGAGGCGCGTTGAAGGGGAGGTGGGGCCGGTAGTAACCTACTGACAGAAAGAAGGGCCTGTTTTCGGCTCTCAGTTCCCTCAGGATCTCAATTGCCCCCGTAGTCTGGGCACCGTCGTAATAGGAGTCATCATCAACATCTGCGTTTTCAGTGGCATTTGCTTTCACATACCAGTGTCCCAGTTGATCGATCATGGAGACACCTTCAGCTTTCAACCTCCGGATCATCTCCTGCTGGATCTCCAGGTTCTCCTCACTGGTATAAACTGCATCCGGGTCAAAGGGGAATCCGTCCAGATGCTCGGGTATCACTGTCCAGGAGATGGTGTCAGGGTCATTGTTATGAAAGGTCTTACCCAGACCAATAGTTGTGTAACCATTTTGCTTGAAAAACTGGGGCAGGGTGACGACATCGGGAACATGACTTCTCAAAGCTGTCCTCAGATCCCAAACCTGAATGGAGTCAGGCCGAAGGCCGGTTAGCAGGCTGGCCCTTGACGGATTACAGACTGCCTGCTGGCAATAGGCCCTGTCAAAAGTAACTCCCTGCCTGGCAAGTCGATCCATGTTGGGTGTTTTGATAAATGTATTCCCGTAGGCACCTGTTTCGGGTCTAAGGTCATCCACCGGGATGAAGAGGATGTTGGGCAACAGATTGCTGTTGTCTGATTGCCCTGTATTACCTGTACAGGAAACAAAGACCGCTATCAAAAAAGAAATTACTGAAAGTATGGACAGGTGTCTGAAATATCGCATGAATTTTAGGTTTTCAAAGAATGTGCGGTACAAATCTCTTGCTTCGCTTCATATAATCCCTGTACTTCTCCCCAAAATACTGAACGCACTCCCTTTCATCTAAAATAGCTGTAATAAAAAGAAATGCAGTTGATAGTATGGCAATCAACAGGAGAAAATAAGAGGTATGTTTCATAAAAATGCCCCAGGTCAGGAATAGCAAAGAGGAGTAAAGCGGGTGCCGTATGTATGTATAAATTCCCCGGTCAACTAATTCGGATGTCTTTTCAAATTGAAAGAGCGCTTTATCATCCCTGCTTATCTCCTTCTTTCCCTGCTTTTTTAAAAGGATCGCTCCTGCGATAGCCAGGTAACCGGAGGCGATAAGGAAAATCCAGGAAATAACCTGTTGAAGGCTAAAGGGATCCCTGAACCAGAATGGATAGTTAGAAGCAAAGAGCCAGATGATACACTCCCAGGCGAGAAAACGGTAGAAACCGTGTACTTTGAGGCTGAACAACGACCGCCGCGATACGATCACGACCGGGACACTCGATATTCCAAATAATATAATCCTGTCCATCCTGATAGGTGTGAACCGGGTCTGTTTTTAGATGCAGGCCAGGTTTATTCTCTTTAACCCGGAAGTTAACGAATTTAAAAATAGAGTCAAGATGAACTATACCTTCAACAGGGTTTCAATATCAAACTTCTTCATTTTTAAAAAGGCCTCCATCACACGTGGTCCTTTTTCCTGATCAGACATGAGCTCTTTGAGAATGCCGGGTATGATCTGCCAGGAGACCCCGAACCTGTCTTTGCACCATCCACACATGCTCTCTTCACCCTCTTTTGTAAAGGCTTCCCAGAAATGATCAATTTCCTGCTGCGTATCGCATTCGACCACAAGGGAGACCGCTTCATTAAACTTGAACTGGTGATCACCCGGTCCATCCATTGCCATAAATTCTCTGTCTGTCATCCTGAAACTGGAATGCAGGACTTTCCCCTTGTAATCAGGAGTATCTTCACCATATCGGGCTATCCCAACTATTTCAGAATGATCGAACAGTGAGGTGTAAAAATTCAGCGCGCTTTCGGCATTCCCAAATTGTTCGTTTGAAAAAAGTAAAAGCGGAACGACTTTTTGTGCGTTGTCGTCCGTATTCGCCTTATAAATTTGCCATGACAGCCCGAACTTGTCTGCACACCATCCATATGTATCGCTCCAGTCATATTTATCCAGGGGCATCAGCACATTTCCTCCGGAACTGAGTTTTTCCCAGTAGTAATTGACCTCTTCGTCTGTCTTGCATGTGACAAAGATTGAAATAGAAGGATTGAACTTAAACTGTGGTCCCCCGTTCAAACCCATAAACTGAACACCTTCCAGCTCAAAATGAACAACCAGGGGCGTTTCATAAGAAATAGAGGAGCTCTGGAATATTGAACAGTAAAATGTTGCTGCCTCTTTGGCCTGTGTATCATACCACAGGCAGGGATAGACCGGATTTGTCATGGATCATATATTGTCAGTGTGGTAGCATCCAAAATTATGAGTAAGAAACAGAATGTGCCAGGAACTTAACACTTTTAACTGGATGGCGGCTGTTTAATGCCTCGTATACCTGTCAAAAACATGGATCACAGGAAGTACATTACCCTCTTCATCGAAAAAACTTCTTGAACCCCCTCTTGAAACTGCAGGCTCCCACCAGAAGACTCCGCGGCCCCTGTTATCAGGAACACTCAGGACAATTCTATTCACCTCTTCAAGAAATTCTCTTTGCCCTTCCGGGGACTCCGGGAAAGGAGCAGGTTTGCCCCTGTATTCTGTGGGGGTCCAGTTGTAAGCTGCTTCAACCACATATATGTCCCTGTTGTATGTTTTCGCGGTCCGGTTCAGGCAATTCCTTAAATCGAGCAGGCTCCCGTGCCACCAGGGATAGTAGGACTGGCCGATGGCATCATACTTGATGCCGTATGAATTGAATTTATCGAACCAGTACTTCGTAAAATCCCAGTTACCTCCCTTGTCAATATGGATCATGATCTCCGGGCATGGATTGTTGCCGCAACTGGCATAGACGCCATTGATGCCGGCCTGGACCAACTCAGCAAATTGATCCCAGTTCTCGGGCAATTTTCCATCGGGCCAGAGCATCCCGTTGCTGATCTCATTCCCGACCTGGACCATGTCCGGGAAGACACCGGCTTCACGAAATGCAATCATCGTAGATCTGGTATATTCAAAAACGGCCCGGACCAGCTCATCGTGCGAAAGAGCTTCCCATGCAGCCGGAATATATTGCTTTCCGGGATCGGCCCATGTATCTGAATAATGATAATCGAGAAGGAATTTGAATCCTTTTTGCCTTGCCACCTGTGCAAGTGCAATGGTATATTCGAGGTTATTGGGCAATCGTGAAGGAGTATGGAACACCCTTAACCGTATCCAGTTATATCCGTGGTCCTTAAAGATATCAAGGCAGGGCCTGGGTTCCCCGTTTTCCTTAAAGGCAAATCCACTTTCTTCAGCCTGTTTCATAAAAGAGAGGTCTGCACCGATGGCATAGGACTGGGCACTGGATATACTGAATACAAAGAGAGCCCAGCAAATCAAAAAGAGTGACTTCATGTTACAATTTAATACAGTTCTTTCAATGCTGGTTTAAAACCACTGTCTTTTTCTAAATAACATGACTCCCAGGAACGACAGGAGCAATGAGCTGAAGATGATGGCCGGCATCGACCAGAGTGAATGTTCCATAAAATTGGGCACATTCATTCCAAAAATGCTTGCGATCAGTGTCGGGATCATCAGGATGATCGATATAAGCGTCAGTTGTTTCATGACCACGTTAAGGTTATTCGAAATGACCGAGGCAAAAGCGTCCATCATCCCACTTTGAATATCCGAATAGATCTCTGCCATCTCCAGTGCCTGCTTGTTCTCAATAACGGCATCTTCAAAAAGGTCTTCGTTCAATTCAGTAATGATCTTTTTCGAATTCCTGAGTCTGGCCAGGACTATTTCGTTGGCTTTGATGGAGGTTATAAAGTAAACAAGACATTTTTCCATTTTGAGCAATTTGTTCAGCTCCTTATTCTTGATTGATATTTCAAGGTCCTGTTCAATGGAAGCGGTCATCTGGTTGATCTGCTTCAGATACTTGAGATACAGACTGCCTGAACGGAGGAACAATCTTAAGATAAAGTTCATGTGGTCGGTTATCTCGCGGTACTGTTCCCTGATGGGTGGCCGCTGTTTGATAGGTAACACTTCATTCTCCTTGATGCAAAGTGTCATGGTGAAATTTGCCGTAATGAATATTCCCAGGGGCACAGTATGGAACGGCACGCCGTTGCTCAAAGCGGCTATTGGGATCCTTAAAATGACCAGTGTCCAGTCATCATCAAATTCCACCCGCGGCCTCTCATCCACGTCCAGGATATCAGTGATTAAATCGTCGGGTAATCCAAATTCACCGGAAAGGTTTTTGATCTCTTGGAGCGTTGGATTGACCACATTGATCCAACATCCTTTTTCTAATTCAGTGATCTCAGTAAAACCACCGAATGTTTTGAAGATACTAATCATGACTTTGTCTCCTTACTTTATTCTGCAAGGAGACCTCCGAAGCCCCTTACAGAGTTTTTAATTAATAGTTTCTCTATGATATGGGCCTTCGTCCATTGTCTGATTTTTTTTGCAAATGTATTACTAATATTTACTTACAGACCATTATTAACCTGTTTTTTTCCTCTTTTTGACCTGACTAGCGCAGTTTCCGGGGTACTGCTTAATTTTTCATTGAATTCCACTGGATCCCTATCTGTTTACCGGCCACTTTGTTCCTGAACCGGATAGCTGGGTATCCCAGCAGGACCGTTCCATAAAACCTTTCTCTTTTGCTTAAACCCAGTGATTTTCTGAATGCTTTATTTCTGTTCAGGATCATTTGGTTCCCCACAAGGTTTCGGCAGGCAATACCCTTTGACTGCGCATACAGATCAATGTTATATAAAGCATACTGGGCGCTCTCCAGTGAGAGAGGCACCTGTTTGTTGCCAATGACCATAATTATGGCTGCAGGTTTTGATTTTAATCCTGCATTTCGCCTGATGGCACTTTCCAGCTTTGGCTTTGCCTGGAGGTACCCAGATTCCATGCGTGACGGGAGCAATTTTAGAAGAAAACGCACGATTTTTCCATATTAAAACCATTTGTACAGGTTTCTGGAGAAACTCAGTAATAGTTCATCCAGGCGATCAATGATTGTTTCATCATCGATGATAATAACCCTCAGGTCGAAATCATGGGTTGGAGCATATACAGCATAACCGGCAATCTCCTCCAGCAGAAATCTGTCTATCTTTTGTTTCTTAAAATCGCGGATCGTGCGTCTCTCCTTGAACAGTTCATCGAGTTGCCCGGGAGTGGGATATAATGAGTCGTCGAATGGTTGTGGCTGAATATGGTCCCAGGTCAGCGCCTGTTGCGGACACACTGCAATACACTGTGTGCAGGTGCTGCAGTATTTATAATCTATTGTTAAGATATCCTTATTTAAATGCATGCAGGATTCATGGCATATTTTAACACATAGCCCGCACCCATTGCATTTATCCAGATCAATTTCAATCATTGGTGACCAATCAACATCCTGTATCACAAAGTTAGGACTTTGCCGGTACCTTTAAGATTTTATTGGAACAACCTCCCGCTTAGTTCTATTATGGCTTCTCTTCTATTTTTACAGAAGTCATTGTCAATGAACCGGCGACCGGCTTGTCATTGAACAGGGAGACTTCCTCGTTTTCTTCTTTCAGGGCCAGCACATAAAGCAGGGGCAGATAGTGTTCCGGAGTGGGGACGGCCATATCAAATGCGCTTCCCTGTGATCTGTATTGAATAAGCTCCTGGTGGTTCCCGTCAAGGATATATTTTTTCATGCGTTCACTGGCTTCCAGCGCCCAGTCGTAGGCAAATGGTTCGCCACTTAGTTTGTCCCATGCCACCAGGCGGAGGTTGTGCACCATATTCCCGCTTCCCAGGATCAATATTCCCTTCTTTCTGAATGCTGCCAGTTCCTTTGCCAGGTTATAATGGTATTGAGGTGGTTGGGAATAGTCGATACTCATCTGAATAACTGGAACATCTGCATCAGGGTACATATGCCTGATAACACTCCAGGCCCCGTGGTCGAGCCCCCAATTTTTATCCAGGCCAACCTCGGTAGATGAGATGATCTCTTTTGTTTCCCGGGCCAGATCCGGTTCACCGGGAGCGGGGTACTGCACCTCATACAATTCCTTGGGAAATCCTCCAAAATCGTGAATGGTTTGAGGATACTGCATGGCGGTCACAAAAGTACCCTTTGTTTCCCAGTGTGCTGAAATGCATAATATGGCCCGCGGCTTTATAAGTTCCTTTCCCAGCTGCCTGAATGCTGCTACAAATTCATTCTCTTCTATGGCGTTCATGGGACTTCCGTGACCTACGAATATCACCGGCATCCTGCTCTTATGGTTCATCTCTTCCATATGATCTTATCTGTTAAAATTCATTTACCCATAGCATTTTTGATATAACGCCTCTCAACTGTTTCTGTTCCTGTATATCAAAGAATTATATGATAAATAATTTATTGCAAAAAGGAGGTCCGTTTCCAGACCTCCTTTTCTCATTTAGATGTTCTTAGTGGTAAGTTTCAAATACTGAAATTATCATTTCAGATCAAAACGGTCCAGGTTCATAACCTTGTCCCAGGCAGCCACAAAATCCTTTACAAATTTTTCCCGGGCATCCGAGCTTCCGTAAACCTCTGCAAGGGCCCTGAGCTCTGAACTGGAACCAAAGATGAGATCAACTCTTGTTCCTGTCCACTTAAGCTTGCCTGTTTTGCGGTCATGTCCTTCAAAGATCTCATTTTCCTCGGAGGTTGCCTTCCACTCCGTGCTCATATCGAGCAGATTTACAAAGAAATCATTGGTGAGAACTCCAGGATGATTGGTCAGAACACCATGTTTCGAATTGTCAAAGTTAGTGTTCAAAACGCGCATACCACCCACCAGGACAGTCAGTTCAGGAGCGGTTAATGTGAGTAACTGGGCTTTATCAACCAACAACTCTTCAGTTCGTATGGAGTATTTCTTTTTCAGATAGTTACGGAAACCATCGGCTACAGGCTCCAGCACTTCAAACGAAGCCACGTCGGTTTGATCCTGTGATGCATCAGTACGCCCGGGAGTGAAAGGAACAGTTACCTTGATACCCGCATCTTTGGCCGCTTGCTCAACGCCCGCACAACCGGCAAGTACGATCAGGTCGGCAAGAGATACCAGTTTACCGTTCGTTTGGGCTCCGTTGAATTCCTTCCGGATCCCTTCCAGTTTTGCCAGCACTTTAGATAGCTGTACAGGATTGTTCACTTTCCAGTCCTTTTGCGGTGCAAGGCGAATGCGGGCACCATTGGCGCCACCCCGTTTGTCGGATCCCCGGAATGTGGAAGCCGAAGCCCAGGCTGTAGATACCAGCTGAGAAACGGTAAGTCCCGATCCCAGTACTTTGGTTTTCAATGCTGCAATATCCTTCACGTCGATCAACGGATGATCGATAGCCGGTACCGGATCCTGCCAGATGAGTTCTTCTGCCGGCACTTCAGGTCCCAGGAAACGTGCACGTGGTCCCATGTCACGGTGAGTCAGTTTAAACCAGGCGCGGGCAAAAGCTTCCTGGTATTCAAGGGGATGTTCATAAAAACGTCTAGAGATTTTCTCGTAAGCCGGGTCAAAACGCAATGAAAGGTCTGTTGTAAGCATGGTTGGTGCATGTCTTTTTGAAGGATCATGGGCATCAGGAATAACTCCCTCTGCATTTTTTGCAACCCACTGATGCGCACCGGCTGGACTTTTTACCAGTTCCCAGTCGTACCTGAAAAGATTGTCGAAGAAATAATAGCTCCACTTGGCCGGTGTCTGTGTCCATGTTACTTCCAGGCCACTGGAGATTGTGTCGCCACCTTTTCCCGAGCCATAACTGCTCTTCCACCCCAGGCCCTGATTTTCAATGCCGGCAGCTTCGGGCTCGGGGCCTACATGCGCTGCATCTCCTGCACCGTGCGTCTTGCCAAATGTATGTCCGCCGGCGATAAGAGCTACAGTCTCTTCATCATTCATGGCCATACGGGCAAATGTTTCACGAATATCTTTGGCTGCAGCCACTGGATCAGGGTTACCTCCGGGTCCCTCAGGATTTACATAGATGAGTCCCATTTGCACAGCTGCAAGAGGATTGTCCAGGTCCCGTTCACCGGAATAGCGTTCACCATCTTCCAGCCAGGTGGTTTCAGCTCCCCAGTATACATCCTCTTCCGGTTCCCATACATCTTCACGTCCGCCTGCAAATCCATAGGTTTTGAATCCCATCGATTCAAGCGCCACATTTCCTGCAAGGACCATCAGATCCGCCCAGGATATTTTCCGGCCATACTTTTGCTTGACCGGCCAGAGCAGTCGACGTGCTTTATCGAGGTTTACATTGTCGGGCCAGCTGTTTAGCGGCGCAAAACGCTGTTGTCCGCCACCGGCCCCACCACGTCCGTCGCCGGTCCGGTATGTACCTGCACTGTGCCAGGCCATACGGATGAAAAACGGGCCGTAATGACCAAAATCTGCCGGCCACCAATCCTGGGATTCGGTCATTATTTTATGAAGATCGTTCTTGAGAGCCTTCAGATCCAGACTTTTGAACTCTTCGGCATATTTGAAATCTTCCCCCATGGGGTTAGAAAGAGAAGAGTGTTGCCTTAATATGTTTAATTTTAACTGATTAGGCCACCAGTCGATATTCTTCGTTCCGCTGGTTCCAACAGGATGCTTTTGGATTGCTCCAGATTTATTTTCCATATGTGATTGATTTGTTTATATCAGAACAACTGAATTTAATAAATAGTTTACTAATCCTGAGGATTCCAATCAGCTATTTTATGAATAGCTTGAATAACAGATATTCAAAAATTAACTGCCGAACTGTTAATTATTTCGTCGGAAGCTGAAATGCTTCACCAGGCAACCGGTATTAATCGTCTTTATCCTTTAATCTATCCCACTTTTCTAATACATCCTCTTCACCTTCAAAATACCCAGCTGCTGAATCTTTGTTATAGATCTCAAATGATGGTGCAAGAAGCATCTTGCCGGAATCGGGATACTCACATATATCAAAGCCAATAAATGTCCTGATATCGAGATAAATACAGGGTGTATCCCCGTGATTATAAAACTGATGAGCTCCGTTTTCACCCATTTCGAAAAAAATGATGTCCCCTCGCTCCACAATCTCAAACCCATCCGGAATTCTCAATGTCATGGTACCCGACTCTACCATAAACAGCTCTTCGGCATTTCTATGAAAATGATAAGGCGCTGAGAATTGTCCGGGATTTAATTGCCGCAAATCAAAGTTCAGATTTTTTGGGATCACACCATTCTTCTTTCTTGACACATCCGAAAACAAGCGGAAATGATCAATCTTATTAGGTTCTTCAATGAATTCCCTTGTGTCAGATTTTAAGATTGTTGCCATACTATTCTAGATTAAATTCATAATCAGCTTCAGTCCCTCGGGCCCTACTACTCGAGTATGATATTCCTGTCTTTGGGATATTTAAGGGTGTACCTCAGATCCACTTCTTTACTCTCCTTTGGTTTGATATCCAGTGTCCATTTGATCTCGCCGGTATCTGCATCTCTTTTCCCGCCGGAAAGGTCCCTGACATCAAGCTCCAGTTCCTCGATGGTTGGAACCGGAACCTGGTCAAGCAGCACCATATGAATGGCCTGTGTCTTGTTGTTCTTGACTGATATTTTCCAGGCCCTGGTATCTTCCTTCTTACTCCCGATCAGTTTCCAGGAGGTCAGGTCCTTGATCTTTTCCCGGTTCACACTCACACTTTTATCCCTGCCAAGGGAGATGCTCAATGTGTCTGATATGAACCGGACATCCAGGACAGATTTCCCTATATAGGTGTCTTCAAAGAAGATGTTGGCCTCACCCTCAAGCAGGTTATACTGTTCCCAATCTGTAACATACCCAAGCAGGAAGGCATCCTTGTCAATTTTTGGGACACAGTAGTATTCATAGGTTGCTGGTACGTCATAGGAGGTCAGCTCCACCACCTGGTTCTTACTGTCTGATTTTACGGTGTAGGGCATATCGATACTGAATTCCACGGATGTCTGGTTCTCGACCTGCAATGTTGGGATAGCCAGGCTGCCGGCAGCCTTACTTGTTGAGTTAGTTGCCGAGATGTTTAAGCCAGCCACCTTTCCCTGCAATGCCGGTGCAGCTTCTGGCCTGGACCTGGCATCATATCCTGTAATCACCACTTCATCCAGGCTGGTCACGTCCTCGGTCAGGTAAACATTGATGACCTTATTTCTGATGGGGATCTCCTGGGAAGAATAGCCTATGAATGAAAAGCTGAGAGAGGAGGCCCTGGCAGGAATGGCGATTGAAAAACGCCCGTTGTTATCTGCGGCTGCACCAATGGTCGTTCCGGTGACCACAACATTTGCACCCGGGAGGGGACTCCCCTGGCTGTCCATGACCGTACCCGACACTTCATTAATGTTCGATTGATAGCTGGGAGGAACGGAGTTATAATTCAGATAATAGGGCTTCAGCTCGGGGGCTGTGCCTGAAAGGCTCGGATTACTTGAGGAGAAGGCAAGCTTCACATTTTTCCAGTCCACTTTTGTATCCTGGTGCACATTTGCCTTGTATACGATCTCCAGCGGATCTTCAACACTCTTTGCCCGTATGTCGTAGCTCGGGAACCAACCTGCATTGTCAACCAGGTAGGAGAGATGTACCAGGATTTTTTCATTTGCTTTTGAGTCTATAGAGATCAGGATCTCCCCGCTGGGAAACTTGCGGGCAGAGGATAGTGTATTGATCTGTTTGCCGATGTTATTCAGCTCTTCATTCAATGTTGTTATGGCGTTCTGCCTCTCAATTCTTTTAAGTTTAAGAGCGGTCAGCCTGGTGCTGTAATATTCCGAAGCTGCTTTCAGATTTTCCATGCTGAGTTCCTGGTTTTTCCCCCCTATTTCCCTGTTGGTCTGGAGAAACAAGATATCTTCATCTATCACGCTGAAGTGCGCCTGTTCAACGTCGATCTTGTTTTGAACGGCCTTATATTTCGTTTCCAGGTCAGTAAGTTCTGCGGGTTTTTCCAAGTTATCCAGGTAGTTAAACTGGTGATTTACAGAAAGCACGGTAATATTGCCATCCACCTTCACCTGGACACTTTTGGGATTAATGTATGGGCTCAGATTCTTGAATTTAAGGGTGGTTTTGCCAGGTGCTACAGCCACGCTTTTCTCCCGGTTAATTTGCGCATTGGCAAAAAAGACGGTGACCTGTTTCACATCGGAGTCAATTTCCTTTTCAGGATTTTCCTGGGCGAACATAGCGAATGACTGTGCACAGGCGATCAGGATAAATAGCTTTTTCATTTGTGGTTTTATTATGAGATGTATTTCATTCCGGGATTCCATAAAAGGCAGTCAATGAATATGCAAATATTCATGATTATTCAATCTTAATTGCTACTATTTGCCCGTATTCATGATTTTCAGTTTCCCAGTTCCTCTGAGCATAGATTATTTTCCCGTCGTTCGAAACTGTAGCCTGCACGAATGAATCATCCAGACCGGTGATGCGGCTGAAGCCACTTCCGTCTGTTTTTACACTGTAAAGCTGTCCTTTAAAGCCTATACCGCCTCTGTTGGAAGTAAATACAATGGTTTCACTATCCGGCATCCAGCAGGGCCATCCATCATATGCTGTGCTGTTTGATATATTTATGAGGTTGGTTCCATCACTGTTCATCACAAATACTTCAGAATTAATGCTCATTGAATCCAGGGCCCAGTTAAGACCAGGGTCCTTTGTAATTCGCCGGAAAACAATCTTCCTTCCATCCGGAGAGTAACCGGGATAAGTACACACGGATTTGAAGGATGTAATTCGTTTCAGATTGTCACCCTCTGTATCCATGGTATATATTTCGTGGAACTGCTCCAGCCACGGGACAGACAGGTCCATAGTGGACCTGGGTGAATTAAATATGATCCTGGTCCCATCTGGAGAAAATTTAGGATGACTGTCGTCACCGAGCTGGTCGGTCAATCTTCTCTGCCCTGTCCCGTCTGCATTCATTATATAGATCTCACTGTCATTGTCGCGTTCAGAGGCAAATACAATTTTATCCCCGCGTGGCGACCAGACAGGGGTTTGATTTGGACCCGATGAATGGGTTAACTGCTGTATGTTTTCACCCTCAATGGTACAGGTGTATATCTGATAAGTCCCGGATCTGTTTGATGTAAAGACTATTTGTTTTCCATCCGGAGAAAGATCGGGATACCCATCGACTACCTGTGTGATGATGGTTATATTGTTCTGCGCGAAAGCAGTATAACAGAACAGTGAAACAATGAAAGAAAGAAAAATATGAAATCGTCCCATAATAATTCTCAAGTTAAGGAAGTCTCCCCGTGGAAGCAATTTAATTGCGTGTCTTTCTATTCATCCTATTTTCTGGAGTTCTTATACTGTTTCATCATTTTACCGAACGCTTTATCCTTCTTTCTTTTTTCCGCAACGGTTGATTCGAAATGCAGCTTTTCCTTCTCCATCTTCATATAGTTTTCATAAGAGTCGAAGTCAATTTCTCCCCTGTTCAGTGCAGCCAGAACAGCACAGTCAGTTTCCGTTGTATGTGTGCAATCTATGAATTTGCATTTTTCTGACAGCCGGTTGATCGCATCAAATGTCTTTTCCAGTCCGGCGGATGAATCTGAGATTCCCACTTCTCTCATTCCGGGATTATCTATGATGATGCCTCCTTTTTCCAGAACTACAAGTTGCCGGTGGCTTGTGACATGTCGTCCTTTGCTGGTACTTGTGCTGATGGAGTTTGTTTTCATCAATTGGGTACCTGCCAGATTGTTTAACAGTGTCGATTTCCCCACCCCGGATGATCCCAGCAAACAATATGTCCGGCCCCTGATGATCAAATTTGCCAGGCGTTCGATATCCTCCCTGGACTCATTGCTTATGGCGATGATTGGTATTTGTTTTATCCTCCCTTCAATTTTAAAGATCAGACCTGATAGTTCAGCTTCATTGAGCAGGTCAGTCTTACTGAGGATAATGACGGGCTTTACATATGATGCATTACAGATGGTTAGATATCTTTCTATCCGGTTGATATTAAAGTCACCGTTAACTGCCTGTACTATAAATGCATGGTCAATATTAGTGGCTATTATTTGTTTCTCTCCCTGCTTGCCGGCTGCATTTCTTTCAAGGATGGACTTTCTTGGAAAAACAGCGTGTATCAGTACTTTACTTTCATCATATGCGTCAATGGCCACCCAATCACCTACCGCAGGCAGATCAGACCTGTTACTTGCCGAAAACCTTAAATTCCCAATGATCTCGGCTTCAAATTCATTCTCAGCAGTTTTTACGGCGTACCTTTCCCTGTGTTCTGCAATAACACGTGCTACTCCAAATGCATCAAGGTTCTGTCCTCTTCGGTATTGCTCCAGATCTTCGTTATACCCTAAATCTTCAAGTCTCATTTCTATTAGTAACTACTGATCCAGTGCAGCCAGAATCCGCTCCGGAGTCATGGGTAATGTATATAAACGGGCCCCAACAGCATCGAAAATTGCATTGGCAAACGCAGCACCCACTGTCGTTATCGCGGGCTCACCGCAGCCTTGTGGTGGCAGATCCGGATTGTCGACCAGCACAACATCGATTGATGGAGCATCGGAAAACAGGGTAATCTGGTAGGAATCAAAGTTTTCAGTCAGTATTTTCCCGCCACTGAATTGAATTTCTTCAGAAAGCGCAGCACTGAGCCCCATCGTAATGCCACCTTCGATCTGTATTTTTGCGCCCTGTGGATTAATGATCTCACCCATATCCTGCGCACATACAACATGCTCTACTTTAACGATTCCTGTGGACCTGTTCACGGAAAGGTGCGCTATTGTGGCCACGTAGGTATTCAGATAATTCGTACAACAGATACCATATCCCTTGCCGCTGGGACCCTTGCTGAATTGATATCCGGATTTATCCGCGGCAGCTTTGAGTACGCGTATCATCCTTTCGTCTGTCAGGTTGTTCATACGAAACTGGAACGGGTCCATTCCTGCTGCCATAGCAAGTATATCGGTATGGGATTCCATCGCAAAAACATTCGTGTTGCTTCCGGGTCCCCGCCATGCGCCGGTGGCGAATGGATGCGTATCACTCTTACTCATCGTTTTTACACGGTAATGGGGAATATCGTAAATCGGTTCAGAACTTCGTGAACCGGTGAACAGGATATCACACTCCCAGAAGGTGATTTTATCTTTGGCATCCAGTCCGGATCTCAGTTGAATCACAGCAGCCGGACGATATGTATCATGAAAAAACTCTTCTGTTCTTGTCCATGCAATTTGTACGGGGTGTCCCGTTATTTTCGATAGTCGTGCTGCGTCACTAATTTGCTGGCCTGTCTTTTTGCCACCAAACCCTCCACCCACAAAAGGGGTTATGACGTGAACCTCTTCTTCAGGTATATTCAGAGCCGATGCTACCGTTTCCTGTACATGAAAAGGAGCCTGTGAGGATGCCCAGACAGTCACCCGGTCATCCTCAACATGTGCCAGTACCGTATAAGGCTCGACGGGGGAGTGGGCAACATAGTGATTGTAGAATTCCGAAGTAACGCTCTTTGTCGCTGAAGCATGCCCCTCAGCCAGGTTCCCCTGCTCGGTATAAACCCTTCCGCCGGGCGCGGCGTTTTTCAAATAATCAAAAATTGACCGGTTATCCACCTCAGGCTCGGGGATATCCCATTTGGCAGAAACCAGTGCAAGGGCATTCTGCGCCATTTCCCGATTCTCATGCAGCACGGCAATCAGTCCGTCCTCATTGATCACAATCGCACCGGCTATATTTTTAGCTTCAGAGGTATCCACAGAGGTTAAGACGGCATCATGGGCAGGTGGCCGGAGAATTTTGGCGTGCAACATGCCCGGGAGTAAGATGTCCCCGGTATATTTCGCTTCACCAGTCACTTTTAACCTGGCGTCCCTTCTCATGGTCGGTTTGCCGGACACGCTGTGCTCCGAAACGGACTTTATCGGTACGTTGGGAATATGAAGGTCAATCTGCTTTCCCCGTACTATCTCCGCATATGTCACCCTGCTTTCAGCGTTCATTTTATCACTCACTACGCCATCTTTAACAACCAGGCGCCCTGGCGCAGTATTCAATTGTTCTGATGCCAGCTGGAGTAAAATCGCCCTTGCTTCGGCACCTGCTTTTCGAACCTGCGGCCCAAAATATTTCGTGCTCCGTGAACCTGTTGTGCCGCTATCCCATGGGCAAAGCATGGTGTCACCCATTACCATATCAATGGAATCAATGGCCACATCAAGCTCTTCCGCCAGCATCTGTGCCATGGATGTAATAATTCCCTGTCCCATCTCAATTTTGCTGCAGTAGAGAGATACCCGTCCATCATCACCAATTTTCAGGTATGCATGGAAATCTGAGGGATAACTTCTGCCTCGTTGCTGCTGCGCGATATCACCGAAAGCCCCCTCTGCAAAAAATATAAAAATGCCGCTTCCTGAGATCCTGAGGAAATCACGACGCGATAACCGCCGGCTCTCTGAACGAACATGGTCACCTGCCTGTAGGAATTGTTCTTTTTTCATATCAATGGCCCTCATTTAAAACATACGCTGATTCAATTCAGTACTTTATTTTCAGGTCTATGAGCTTCTTCACATGCTGAAGATCACCGGAATCCTGCATGTCAATGTAGATGCACCGGGAATTATTGAAGCTCTTGGCTTTCTTATACTCTTCCTTTAGCCTCTCCGGCAGATCGCTTTGTAAAAGGATTGGTTCAAGCTTCTCAGCAAACCAGAATGCAATTCGAAAAGTATCATCTACAAGGCGGACCCAGAAAATGGTCTTTTTCTTTTTCAGGGCACGGAATAACCAGCTCTTAACATCTTTGTAGTACTTCCATTCCTCTGAAATATCTTTGTTGTTATCGTTCAGGTATGACATCGTTTGCCTCCAGAGTAATTCCCTGTCACCGATAATGGAAAAAACCAGTTCATCAGTTGGCTTTACAGATTCATCTGATAAGATATTTGTCTCCATTTACCTCTTTATAAGTTCAGAAACCCTGAATATTACAATCTCGGCGATCAGATCAACCGGTAAGGGCTGGCTGAGCGGGAACTGCACAGATCCTTTCCCCTGTTTATATACCGAAAGTTCTTTCTTGAACTGTTGATGCCCGTTTGGTGTGGCATAAAACCCAATATGTTGTGCGAACCCGCCAAAATAAACCACCGGTTTTTTATTCAGTTTATAGGCAGGCATGCCATATGAGATACTTTCTGTAGCATCCGGAGCACTGTTTATTATGGTCTGCCTCATGATTTCAAGTTTTACCCGGGTTTCAGCCGGAAAACCTGAAATATATTCCTCAACTGTTTGAATCTCCTTGTTCATCCAAATTTTCTAATCATCTGTTACTTACTTTTCAAACCTGTCAGTTCAACGCTGATATCATAGAGACGCCTGGCGATCTCATCATCGTAGATGAGTGGGTTTGGCGAATGCATTGGCCATCCACCGGGCCTGTTCTCCCTGTTGGGGTAGAGGAGGCCATTCTGGCTGTAATACTCTCCGGAATGTTCACGGACATTGTCATCGAGCAGGCAGTGCAGCTGTGTCTGCGCCCCGTCTTCGGCGGACATCATGGTAAGTAACCTGCTGAAAGGCCGCATGAGGACATTCTGTACCCATGGGGGAATGGTGTATTTGACCAGGTTGGACCGGATCCAGCCCGGGTGCGTGGAGAAGACACTGACACCTGTACCCTCGAGCCGTTTCGCCAGATGACGTGCATAGATCACAATGGCGAGCTTGGACTGGCAGTAGGAAGTTACAGCATCGTACTTCCGCTTCTCAAAGTGCAGATCATCGAAGTCGATGGTCGCAGGACGCTTCTGCATCCCTGCATGCGCCAGGCTGGATACGCAAACAATGCGGCTGGGTGCACTCTTTTTCAACATATCGAGCAGGAGTTCGGTCAGAAGGAAATGGCCGAGGTAATTTACTCCAAACTGCTTCTCGAATCCATCCTCGGTCTTTCCCCTGGGTGTGTTCATTACACCTGCGTTGTTAATCAGGCCATGGAGCCTGTCAAGTTTGTCCTTTATCACTACCACAAAACTGCGTACCGATGAAAGGCTGTTCAGGTCGAGCTCCAGCACCTCGACCGACCCACGCTCATTCGAAAGGTGGCTGGTTGCCTCTTCACCCGCATTTACCCGGCGACAGGCGGCAACCACATGCGCACCCTGCCGCACGAGTTGTTCGGTTGTGGCCAGGCCGGCACCGGAGTTCGCGCCGGTCACGATATAATTGAAACCACTCAGGTCTTTTTCAAACAACCCGGGATCGCACCTTAAAACCTTGTACATCTGGACCTCCTTATTAAATCTTAAAATATATTGTTCATTTAAATCCCAGAGCCTCACAATAGCCCCTGTTTGGATAACAGTTCTCAAACCTGCTGTTCTCCACAAACTGGTTCAGGATATCCGTTATCACACCCGGTTTTATACCATCAATGCTGTCTTTCAGTGCCCTTATGCCGGCAAATGAGCTCCTGTCTCCCTCCGCATATTTTATAAAATTATCATATCCGGCGGGTTTATCAAAGTTCATGGGTCCGCGCGTATTATCCATTTTTTTGTATGGCCAGAATGTCCAGTGAATATCATTGCTATCGAGCAGCACCCTGAATTGTTCAACCCAGCTATCCTCATTTTCACCACTTTCGCCCATCAGTATGGGAACATCATAGGTATCCCTGAAGTCAACATACTGCTGTATCTCCTTTTGTTCAGGAGGCATCCAGTACTTATGAAAGGTATATGCCAGCTTATCATCAAAAGGTTCGGAGAATACCGAGAAATCGGTCTCCCAGACTGCTCCTCCCAGGAATATGATATGATTTGTATCCACCTCTCTTATGGCTTCTGTGATCCTTTTATACAGGGGCTCCAGATGAGGTTTCAGATTATCTGCATCAAAATATTGAGGGACAGGCTCGTTCAACAGGTTATACCCGATTACTGCACTGTTATTTGCATACCTTTTTGCAATGTCCTTCCATATATCACAGACCTCTTGTTGCATGCCCTCATCTACCATCAACCAGGGATAGCCATCGCTATCATCAATATTATCACCGGTCTGTCCACCCGGAGCAGCGTGCATATCAAGCAGTACATAAATGTTGTATTTTTCACACCAGTTCACAGCGTTGTCGAGATACCTGTAACCCTGCATATCCCTTCCCAAAAAATCATCGTGGCTCAGTATACGATAGTCAAACGGCAGGCGTATGATATTTGCTCCGGCCTCAGATAACCACTTTATATCGGCTTCCGTGACATAATTCTCCAGGAAATAATCCCAGAAAGCCGTAGTGGCGCTATTACCGATCAATTCGCGTATGGCCTGGTCAATCTTGCGTGGGGAGTTACAATCCTGTAGTTTAAACATATAGCCCTCAGGCATCAACCAGTTTCCTAAATTCACCCCCGTGAGATGCAGTAATTCACCCTGCTGCGAGTAGATATCCTTACCATCCACATAAGCAAAGTTTTTTTCTGTCTTCTGACAGGATGTGACCATCAGAACGATCATGACAACGATCCGGATGTTTGATTTCATAATGATTGTTTTAGCTTGGTTACTTGACAAATATAGTGTACAGCTGTGAATTCAGACCCTTAACGAACCGCGGAATCCCCTTACAGCGTAGTAGGAGGGTGCACCATTGTGATAGATGAAGACCTTACCGTAACGGAAATCACCAAAAAGGGCTCCCCCCAGTTTTCTGACCTCTGAAGACGTTTTCACCCAGCTCGATGTTTTCGTATCGAACTTACCGTATCTCTGCAGCTCACGGTATTGTTCTTCTGTCAAGAGTTCAATGCCCATGGAAGCAGCCATGTCCATGGCATTGTTTTCGGGTTTATGGGCTTTCCTGGATTCCAGCCCTTCACGGTCGTAACAAACATTTCTCCGGCCACCCGGACTTTCAGGCGAACAGTCATAAAAAATGTATTCACCGGTCTTTTTATCCTGACCGATCACATCAGGTTCGCCGCCGGATTTTTCCATCTCGTTGAGTGACCACAGCTTTTCAGTATCTGCTTCCAGCTTTGCCTTCATTTTTGACCATTCAACACCGCTATGGCGGTTCATGTTTTTTTCAAAACGGGTTCTTAATGTACTGAACAATGCTTCACGCTGTGCCGGTGAAAGCTGCTTATTATTTCCCATTGCTATCATGTGTTATACTATCTACAGGTAAGGATTTTCAGGCATATCAATGATCACATATCCCGTTTCTTTCATCTTCATTCGGATTTCAGGTGATGGTTCACTTTTAAATGCAACACAGCACAGGTGATTGTATGGAACAATTTTCAAATAACTGAAAAAGTTCTTAAACCTGATTTTTCTTTTAAATTTCTTCCAGCCGCTCTGATTCATTGGAGTCTCAAGAATAACGCTGTTTTTTAATCCCACGTTCAGAATCAAATTAATCCTTTTAAATGCAATATGTTTCAATCCCATTCCCATGGCAATTTTTTCTACCTCCCTCTCCGATATCTTAAAAATGTAATTACCAACCGTTTCAAAAGAGAACCTGTTGCGCCATATCTTATTTATAAGCAGGGGATCTATCCTGTCCAAAATGTTCTTAATTAAGAGCAGTAATGGCATCTTGGTAATTACATCGATGGGTTCAATGATGATGGTTGCTTTTCTTGAACATCTGATCATTTCATATAATCCAATATAAGCTTTGGGAAAGTGATGAAATGCTTCCTTGCAGAACACATAGTCAAAAGAATCGTCCGGATAATCTATATTTTCAACATTGATAATTTTAAATTCTTTGATAAGTTCTTCTTTCTTCGCTTCCTGTAGGAAAATATCTGTGATATCGGATGCGACAGCTCTTTGTCCATTTTCCAACAAATAATTAGCTTCCAGTCCATTATAATCTCCTATTGTCAGCCAGTCTTCAGCATTGTCAAAAAAAGGCTGCAAAAGATCAAGTGTTCTTTTTAGTACCTGGTAACCCAGACAGTCATGATTTCTGATGTGCAGCAATCTTTCCTCTTTTTCAACTATTTTATCCTGCAGGTTCTTGACATGAGCCTGGTAACTTAATTCCACCTTGTTCATACAATTATGATTTGTAATGCTGAGTTGATGTGATAGTTGACGTTCCGGGTTTCGGTTTTGATTTCATTTTTGCGCAACCAATATATTTCATTTCAATTGGAATGAGGAAGGGGAAGCTTCATTTTATCAAGGATGGATAAAAATCGGGGATTGTCATAGAGCGGTTCAAAATCATAGGCTGTGGTAATATATGGCATTGATTGATCGCCAATTTCAAATCCTTTTTCGATCATATCCATGACCTTGTCATACTGGTTTGCCTTCATATATGCGATTGCCAATTCCATCGGAAGGATGTCGGGGGTGTAAAGATTTTCGTAGATGGGTACTAATTTTTCATATGCCTCATGAAAGTCTTTATCCTTGAAAATAGTCTCGACTTCCTTCCATGTATCTTGGTTAAACTGACCTCCCTGGATCGTTTGTAGCAAAATTTTCTCTGTTGTGAATACCGTCTCGTAATCCTCGCAATAGTAAGATATATTATTGAGTACCACGTTGGCTCCATAGTTATGGGGATCATCCGCCAGAAGCTTTTCTATCTGAGTCCGGTCGGCCTCGCACCAGTTTATAAACAATTGTGCTGTCGAGTATAATATCTGAATCATAGTATTTTTCGGATCCATTTCAAGCGCCAGTCGGGCTTGCGGGGCTGCTTCATCCTGCCGCTGAAGAACACATAGTAAATGCGCATAGTAGATACGCGACTGGGCATCATTGGGGTTGATTGACAGTGCCTTAAGGAATTCCCTTTCAGCCTTTTCCCAGTCCCATTCTGATACAAATGCGATCCATCCGATTAAATGATGGGCATCAGGAAGATCCGGATCCAGCTTCAGCGCTTTGTTCAGATTTTTGCTGGCTTCTGGAAGGGCAACCGAAGGCGTTTCGTGACCCCACTGTACCAGCCACATCCAATAATTGGCCAGGCCCAGATAGAGAGGTGCCCAGTCAGGATCTTTTTCAATGGCACTGTTTATATAGTCCCTTGCTTTGTCAAAGCTTTCCAGGCTGAAATCGTCCCAAAATTGGCAACTCTTCAAATAATCGTCGAAAGCTTCCCTGTCCACTGTTCTCGATTTGACCAGAAATTGTTCCTCTTCCGGGCTTATTTCTATCATTATCTCATCTGCAATCTGCTTGGTGATCTTACTGTAAAGGTTGAGCACCTGGCTTTTTTCCACCTTGTACTCTTCCACGAAAAGTTGTCTCTCCTCGGGATAGGTGGCGATCACCCAAATCTGTAAACAAATACTATCTCCATAGCAAAGAACCGCAGGCTCCACCAGTGCTTCCACATTTAATTCCCGGGCAATATCGGATGCAGATTTGTTGCTATTCTGGTAAATGCTGGAGGAGGTCTTCCCGATGACCCTCAACGCTCCCAGTCGACCCATATCCCCGATGAGGGAGGTGTGCAAGCCTGCAGCAACATAATCGAGCTGATCGTCGCCCGTAAAATTATCGAAAGGAAGAACGGCAAGTGAATGAACCATTCCGGGTTTTAAAACATCCCCCCTGGTTACAATATTGAATACCATCAGTCCTACAATAACCACGAAACTTACAATGGTAGCGACCTTCCAGGCATTGGGTACCAGGGCCTTCTCTTTGTCCTGGAGCTCTTCCTTTGGCCTGGTTCGTTTCAAAGTTCCAGAGGTGAAATCAAATATCCAGGATAGGATGATGGCCGGGAGGAATCCGACAGCCATTATGATAATCACAATGGTCGAGAGACTGTTCGGCAGGTTCAAAGGCTCAGTCAGGTTACCTGCAAGCTCAATGATTACAAATGCAGCAGAAGCATATACCGTGATAACGTGTATGACTCTGCGTCTTTTTAACTCCTGCCAGAACAGGGAAAATTTATTCTGGTGTTGGGGCATAATTTGATCAGGTTATTCCTATTACAAGTTAGGATTTATGTATATACCTGCCAAAAATTCATATACACCAAAATCAAAACCGCTGGCTGAGGCTGGCAAAGATCCGGTTGTAACCCAGGGATTTTTCGAAGGTGCCTTCGTAGTATACTGTAAGATAGAGCTTCCGGTAAACGGCACAGGAGAGACCGGCTTCACCCACGTGCTGGGGAATGGCCATTTCCGCATTCCGGTACGTCTGGTCCACAAAATGGTATTTCAGCTCTGCATGCAGTTTATCTTTCAGGATATCCTTGTCAATCCCTATTCCGTAAATCATACCGTCCAGGTAAGCCGTCTGCATCCAGGTGAAAGTGCCGGTAACCGATGCTGCTATTCCAGGGATTTGGGTATAGGTGGCATAGACGTGCGCGTTTTTGGTGGGCATGGGATCATCTTTCCGGTACCGGTAGGCTGCATGGGCTCCCAGGTACAGATAGGGGAGAGGGTGGTAATTTACCGTGAACCGCCATCCCTGCAACATCTTCTCATCCAGCAACCTGTCCAGAAAGTCCTTGTAGGACTCGTAGTAGATCAGGTTGTTCCGGGCGCTGTACGACAGGGACAGGGTAAGTGGACGGGCGAACCTGTAACGGATGTTTACATAGGTATTATACAGATTGAACACTGTTTGTTTGGTTCCCCCCACCAGCTGGTACAGATCCGCTTCTACCGAACCGAAGAACCAGAGGTTGCTGACAAGGGTATTAGAATGCTGGAAATAGACGAACCGGCGGTCGGTCTGCCCCTGATTCATCTGTTCGATATACGCCAGTGTATTTTGCATCCCACCGGTTGTGCCTTTGAAATCATGGGCCAGGTAGGCACCATACTGGAACAGTCCGGAATTGATGCTGTAGTCCTGGTAATCGGGACGGAACCCGGCGATGACCCCGGCGGACAGGGATCCGAACTTCTTCTCGAACTGCAGGCCGTCAATGGCCCCTACAGAGGAGAGTTTTGGATTGATCCTGCGTCCGGCGGTGAGGATCATGGACTCGCTGAATGCAAAGGAAGCTGAAAGGTTATAGATCTTCAACCCGTTGAACAGGTTATTTCTGATCTCATCCCACTGATTCAGAGTATGACTGAAGGTCGTGTAGGTCTCCACCGTCAGACCGCTTCCGCCTACGTTCCGGGCAGCCATTGAAAAGGTATACCGCAACCGTTCCCTGCTGTCCGACTGCTTGTTCTTCAGGTCAGTGTAAGAGGAAACGGTGAATCGTCCGTTAATCACCTGTTTCCTCGTTGCTTCACTCTTATCACCTGCTCCGGTTTCAGCTGTTAGTGAATCGGGTGCGAGTAGGGGTCTTTCATCTGGCAAAACTTCATTCACTTCAGTAAGTTCAGCGGGCTTAAGGTTCTTTGGCTTGCCTGATACCTGTTCAGATAATTTAAATTCCCTGTCCCCCAGGACTTCACATACACAGGATGTGGAGCTGTGGCTGATGATCACCAGCACCGGGACCTCCCCCTTGCTTCCCTGCATGAAGAGGGTATCCCCGTCAGCCAGCCCTTCGGTTGAATTGAACCTGACATAGATATGCTGGGAAGTGATATAGGTGACCGTCCCTTCCTGGGGACCCTGCCCCGAAGCAAGTGCTTTCAAAAGCAGCAGCAACAGGAGTACTATGGAGAAGCGCCTTCCCATCAATCTCCACCCCTCCCTGTTGGATGACAGTCCAGGCATGCCATGCTGTTGTAGGAATAATTACGTTCTTCCGAATGTTTGTTATCCATACTCGACTGACTGTGCTCGTGGCAGGTCAGGCAGGTGAAACTGCTATAATTGTTCGGGTCTTCGTGGCACTGGGTGCAGCTGTCCCATTCCCCACGGTGCGAGCCCGAATATATGGGGAAAAACTCACCATCATGAATGCGAAAATCAGCCGGTTTCCAGCCTGGCTGGGTGGTATGGCAGAGCATACAATCAGTGGAGAATCCCGATGCCTGGTGGGCAGGATTCGTCGTTGACAGGTAATCGTCCTGGTGACAGGCATAGCATTCAGTCGGGGTACCTGAGAAGTCACCAGGAGTATGACATCTGTTGCAATCCTGAATATCGTGTCCGCCGGTAAGCGGGAAGAACTGGTGCGAAAAACCTGCGCCGCTCCAGGAAAAAGCAGTAATGCTATGGCACTCCTCGCATGCCGTGCCCAGGTTCCCCTCCACATGATTGGGTTGTGTGGTTGCCTGGTATTCAGCCATGTGGCAGTCGATACACTCAACTCCCAGGGGCTCGAACCGAAGCGAAGAGGCTGATTGGTGGCAGCTGTTGCAATCGGCCGTCAAATGGGCCCCAAGTAAAGGGAAGCGCCCCTGCCGGTGAATGTCCGTAATATTGTTCACGATCCAGGAATGGGGAGTGTGGCACCTGCCACAGTCATTCCCAACAGTCTGTTCGTGCAGGTCTGTATGACACTGGTAGCACTCCGTTTGTGCTTCCGAGAATACCAGGGAGGTATGACATTGCCTGCAACCAACCTGCGCATGTTGTCCCACAAGGGGCATATCCGCGGTATTGTGATCATAGGAATAGACCTCCATGTCCAGTTCCCAGCCTTTGGCACTGTGACACTTGTTGCAGGGGATCTTGAAGTCATCCCCGTGCGGAGAATCGGTCTGCCGCGTCGCATGAACAAAGACGAACAAAAGGGCAGGCAGTATCAATGGCAGGATTCGCATGTGGTGGATATGGGTTTGTAACGTGTGTAGGTCAGCTCTCCTTCAATAACTTTCGGATGGCATTTGGCACAGGCAACGTCCTGGTGTTTACCGTCCAGCGGAAAAGCGGTGAGAGAATGGTTGAACAGCCCTGCCTTCCAGTCGAAGTAATCATGGCATTTCAGGCACGAGGTTCCGCTGGTCCCGAACTGCCGGTTGTGTACCTCCCGGTGGCATTCCAGGCAGTCTGTGGAGAGCTCGGAGAATTTCTGGACCGGGGGACCGGTTTCACTGGTATTTACATGACATGCCCGGCAGGTCTGTTTCCTGTGTTCTCCTTCCAGGCGGTAGCCTGTAAGCGTATGGTCGAAAGAGATGTCACTCCAGCGGGAGTCTTTATGGCAGACTGTGCACTGTTTGTCAGGGTAATACTTTGACTCCAGGACTGCAGCGTGAATGTCCTCATGGCAATCATTGCACCTGACGCCGATCTGCCTGAATTCCCAGCGGTCGCCTTTCCGGTGACAGTCGAAACAGGGAGTGGCCTCGTGGGCTCCGTCAAGGACAAACGGGGAATGGTTGTGTTGTTCGATGGTGAAAAGGGTGGGGGAGAATCCCTGTTCGTTATGGCACTCCGAGCAGTCGGGTACGGAGGATCCGGTAGCAAACTGTTTCCGGTGGTAATCCGTATGGCAGTCGGTGCAGCTGAAGTGCTTCAGAGTGCCCGAATACCCGTTCTTGTGGCAGGAGGTGCAGGAGACCGATTCGTGTTTTCCTTTCAGTGGAAATCCGGTGGCCGTATGGTTAAAGTTCCCGGTGTTCTTGATCTGGTGGAAGGAGACTTCGGAATGGCACTTGATGCAGTTTTGTCCGAACCGGTTCTCATGCACGTCCCGGTGGCAACCCACACAGCTTTCATGGGCAATCCCCCTGAACACCTGGATCTCCTTTCCATTCATGGTTGTATTCCGGTGGCATTTGGAACAATCCACTGTCTGGTGTTTTCCAAGAAGCCTGAAACTGGAGTTACTGTGGTTGAACCCGGGTGCCGGACGGAATTTGTCGTAACCATGGCAGGAGGTGCACTTCGCACCCAGCGTCCCCTGGTGGAAATCGTCATGGCAATCCGTACACTCCTGTCCGAGCCCCAGGAAAGTACCTGTCCGTTCCCTGAGATCCCCGTCCCCGATGAATTCTTTTTTATGGCACTGGCTGCAATCAACCCGGCCGTGGGATCCCTGAAGCGTATACCCTGTCAGGGAGTGATCAAACTGCTCCTGGTCGAATCGGATCAACTCAAAATTCCTGCCGTGGTGGTCGTTGTGGCACGAAGCACATTCTTTGCCTTTGACTTCGGTAGAAACATGATAGCCCATGTTGTCATCGATCCTGGATGCAATCTCCTTATGGCAGTCCAGGCACTTCTCGTTGGAAACCTGTTTCCGCAGGACGTGGCATTTGACGCAGTTGGTCATCCCTTCCAGGTGGGCATGGGCTTTTGCAAGGTCCCCCGGACTTAGCTGGGCAATGAGCGGTGCTGAAAGGAGGGCCGTGATCAGGGTCGTCAATGCCCGGGACAGTATGTAATGGATCTTTAGATTCAAAACATCGCAGTTTAGTTGTGCTTCATGATCGTTTCTCCGAACTTCTTTGTGATCTGTATACCTATCTTGTTCAGGAATTGGGTGGGTAGTTCTCCCCCGACAAAAATATATACCCGGTCATTTTGGAGACGTTGTTCCCCCGTTCCTCCATTTGACAGGAGCACCTGTTCCTTATCGATGCTCCTGAGATTTGTATTGAATTGCACATCCAGCCTGTGCTGATTCATGGCTTCCTGTATCTTTTCATTGTTCCTGGGTTTGATCCGGCTGAAGGTCTCTTTCCGGTAGGAAAGGACCACCTGGTTGTCTTCACAGAGCTGCAGAGCGGCCTCCACAGCCGAATCTCCGCCGCCAACGACCAGGATATGCTCACCATGGATCTGTTCGGGTTCCAGCAGCCTGTAGGCAACCTTTTCGGTTCCTTCTCCGGGAACGCTCAGTTTACGGGGAGTACCCCGGCGGCCGATGGCCAGCAGCACGTGTTTGGCCGTATACTCCTGACCGGTGGAGGCGCTGATCCGGAAATAATTCCCTTCCGGATGGATCCGCTCCACTTTGGCCTGCTCTATCACATGGATCTCCTCTTTAGTGAGCACGCTTTGCCAGAGATCCAGCAGTTCAGTCTTGCTCGTCTCCTGCATCTTCACCCGGCCGTGCAGTGGCAGTTCCATGGGAGAGGTCATGACGATCTTCTTACGTGGAAAATTATAGACAGTCCCCCCCAGTGAATCCTGTTCCAGGGTGAGGAAATTCAGCCCGTGTTTTTTTGCAGCCAGTGATCCCGAAATCCCTGCAGGACCTGCTCCCACGATGAGTAAATCATAATCAGCCTTGTGCGAACGGTCCAGTACCCTGGCTATATGATCCACTGCCTGCCTGCCCTGTTCCACCGCGTTCCGGATTAGACCCATTCCTCCCAATTCTCCAGCGATGGAGATCCCGGGGATGTTGGTTTCAAAATTCTGGTTCACGTGTGGCAGTTCCACGCCACGCTGTTCGGTACCGATCCGGAGAGAGATGGCATGTGTGGGACAGGCATGAAAACAGGCCCCGTGCCCGACACACTGGGATGCATTGATGGTGGTTGCTTTACCGGAAAGAATTCCCAGAATGTCCTTTTCAGGACAGGCCGTGATGCAGGCCCCTGTGGCAATGCAGTTGTTGGGGTCCACTACCGGGTGCAATGATACCGGTTCATGTGTTCCTGCTGCCTTGGCCTCAGATATTTTTTTCGCAGTCTTTCTGGATATCCGCCTCAGCCTGATGATATATATGGCGACCACCAGCAGGCACAACAGAAATACCGATCCGTAGATGATGATCTTTTCAAGCAGCAGTTCCATCGCATTAAATTATATAAAACTTACCTATGTCCTGACGGAAAAATGAAGATTTTATTTTTTATGAATACGGCCGGAGGTATGCTATAGTTGTCCTGATGACCTTTAAATCCCACTTATTTAAAATTCGTTTAAATAATTCACACAAAAGGAAATGCTGTAAGCAGGGGATCAGAAGATCCAGGTATAACCGAAGACCACGGATACAACTACGTGCACCAGCATGATAACCAGCATGACCAGTGCAAAAGGAAGGTGAGCCACATGCCAGTATTTGAACAGGTTCTGCATCAGTTGAAGCCGGTCAATCCGGCGGTTCATGGAGATCTCACGCCGCACCAGCCTCATGATGCTCCTGCGTTCTCTGCTCCGCACCCCGCTCTTCCGGATGGCCTTTCTGGTAAGACGGATCCCCGTGCGGCTTCGGTAATACTTTTCCGTGGCCTCCACGATTTCCTTCAGGCTCTCTGTATCCAGCCCCTGCGTGGCCGAAAGCGTCTCATTCAGATCTCTTTTAAGGTTCCTTATCTCCATCAGGCTCATCTCACGTCCCTCGATGGTCCGCGGGATACGGATATAAATAAACCGGCCTGCCACCCCGCTCAGGACTACCGCCACCATACTCCAGAAGCTCACAGCCACCAGTCCACCCACTTTGAAAGATGTATGATAGAGTACCAGTACCGGTCCCAGTACGCAGAGGAAGATATGAAACTCCAGCCAGTGCCTGATTTGCCCCAGCCTGTGGAATGTCCGTACCCTTTTTCGCAACATGTAAATGCTAACCCCTGCAATCATAAAGAGGGACCCGATGATCCCCAACCCGTGTCCCAGGACCCCGTTGGGTTTCAGTAACTGGTAGTCGTCGTGGTAGAAGCGGTCTTCCAGGGATGTACCGTAATAACTGTGACCCCGGTACCCGAGCCAGAAGGTCACTGCGACCACCATCAGGACCATGGTACCGATGTAAATTCTGTGGATGCTGGTTTTCATGATCAGCAAATATATAAGAATTGCTGAACAAGAAAACTGCCTCAACCTGAAAGATCAGAATTGTCAAATAGATTTTCAGTCTTACAGGAAATGGTTTTGGTGTAAGATCTGAGTAATCTTGAGCGGGATGGCTTCCTGGTGTTCTCCGTTCAGCAGGATGTGCTTAAGCTCTGTCAATTCCTTGGGATCATTATGACGAATAAGCTTTGCCAGCACATGGTGAGCCCCCTCTCTCAGGAAGAATGCATCCTGGTTATCAAAGATGGCCTTCAGTAGCGGCCGGATACATGCTCTTCCGATATGGATCAGGGTCTCGGCAGCGATCCAGCGAACATCTCCATCCACATCATCCAGAAGTTTTATTGCTACCGGAATGGAAGTCAGGTTACCCACATGCTTGATTATTTTTGTGGCCTCCTTCCTGATTACAGCAGATCTGGAGTTTGAAAGTGCATGCATGACCGGGAGAATCGCATCCCCTTCTTTTTCCAGCGTATGTTTTGCGGTGATATGTTCATGATAATTATCCAGGGAGACCAGGCGATCCAGAAGGCCTGTGGTTTGAGGATCAAATCCGTAGCTTCTCAGTTCATTTATTTCTTCTTTATATTTATTCATGACGGAGGTTTTTACTGGTTAAGAGAAATGCGTCGATGATCCACGATCTTATAGTACCAGACTTTCAAGAAATCGGTGATCACGAAAGCCGTAAGTGCATAGCCCCAGACAAATAAAGCCAGCGTCCATCCCATGGCTGGAAGAAGGAATCCGTAGACCACGATGAATGTGGCAATAATCTGTGTGATGATCACTGCTAAAAGCAGGCTTTTTGAAGGTTTCACTGACCAGAAATGTCCCCTGGTACGGGCAACAAATACTGTAAGATGCCCGGCGACTGAGAGCTTCAGATAGATAAATGACTGAAGGATCTCTTTGTCAAGGTGCAGCAGCTGCCTTCCTATAAAGAATATCCCGAACGAGCTGATAACACCAATGATACCAAGGACTGTGGAAATACCCAGGGTGGAACGCATATTCCACCTGTCGGGAGAAGGAGAAACCTTTACATTGTCAAAGGCAATGGTCATGATGGGAGCATCATTCAGAAGTGCCAGTAATACGATCATCAGCGCGGTAACCGGATAGAACTGGAAGGTAATGATGCTGACGGTGATAAACAGGATCACCCGGATGGTCTCCGCTATCCTGTATACTGAGTAGTTTCCCATACGCTGGAATATCTTTCGGCTCTCTTTGATGGCATCAATGATCACAGAAAGACCCGGTTTGGTCAGGACGATCGCGGCTGCCGATTTAGCAGCATCCGTAGCACCTGCTACGGCAATCCCTGCATCTGATTTTTTCAGTGCGGGTGCATCGTTTACCCCGTCACCGGTCATCCCGACAATATGTCCCCTGTCCTGCAGGGCTTCTACGATCTTATATTTATGTTCCGGGAACACCTGTGCAAAGCCGTTCACCTTTTCTATCCGTTCAACAAGGTCATCCTGGCCCAGGGATTTCAGTTCATCGGCAGTCATAAACTCTTTCCCCATTCCCACTTCGCCTGCAATTTGCTGCGCGATAGCTTTATGGTCCCCGGTGACCATCTTCACGTTCACTCCCATTTTCTGTGCCTGCTTGATGGTCAGGGCAGAATCTTCCCTGGGAGGATCATATAACGGAATGAGCCCAACATAATTCCAGCGATCCTCCGAATTCGACATGGCTACACCGAGTGCCCTGTACCCTTTGCCTGCAAAATCGTTAACGTGGCTGTCCACCTCTGTACCGATATGGTCAGATTTACCAGTTAGCTCCAGGATCATCTGGGGAGCCCCCTTGGCCACTTTTAACTGGTGATCCTCCGGACCCTGTAGCACAGCTTCCGTGCGCTTGGAAACTGGATCGAACGCTTTGAATTGTTTGGTGGTATAGGAACCGGTCTGTTCCCATAACCCCGGTTTCGCCTTAGTCATTTCAAGGATGGCGTTATCGATCACATCTTCATCTTCGGCATTCGAAGCCATAGATGCGTACAGCAGTACCTGGTCCCCAGTAAATGATCCGAACGGGACCACCTCGGCTACGGTTAGTTCGTTCTTTGTGATCGTCCCGGTTTTATCGGAACAGAGAATATCCATACCGGCCATCTCCTCTATGGAGGCCAGTTTGCTGACAATCGCCTCTTTCCGGGCCAGTACCGATGCCCCCACCGCCATGGTGACCGACAGAACGGCCGGAAGGGCTGCCGGAATTGCTGCAACCATAAGTACCAGTGCGAACTGGAACATTTCCATGAATCCCTCATGGCGGATCACCCCGACCGCCATGATCAGGATAACCAGGGCAAGGGCAAATACAATCAGGTAGTTGCCTATCTTAATGACCGCCTTCTGAAAATGGCTCGTGGTTTCGGCCTCTTCAACCAGTTTGGCCGTTCTCCCGAAGAAAGTATTCATACCTGTAGCAGCAACCAGCCCGTTCATCTCCCCCTGCCTGACTACGGAGCCTGAATAGGCCAGATCCCCGGGACTCTTTTCAACAGGCAGTGACTCACCTGTCAATGCCGATTCATCCACATTCAGGAATTCTCCAGAAATAAGTTTAATATCCGCAGGGACCACATCACCCAGCCTGACGCGGATGATATCTCCCGGAACAAGCTCATTGGCTTTGACCTTCTTCCACTTCTTATCCCGAAGCACCCTGGCGTTCAGGGCAAGCTTCTTTTTCAGCATTTCAATGGCATTGTCGGCCTTGTGCTCCTGCCAGAAACTGACAATGGCATTTAATAGCAACAGGGAAAGGATTATAAAGAAATCTTCCCAGTGCTTGATTATGGCAGAAATGATCGCAGCAATTTCTATCATCCAGGGAATGGGGGACCAAAAATTCTTCAGGAACTTGATCAACGGGTGGGCTTTTTTCTCAATGATCTCATTGGGCCCATATTCATCCAGGCGTTTCGTGACTTCCCCGCCAGCGAGGCCTGCCTCCGAGCTATTCAATTCGGAGAAGAGTTCTCCAACGCTTTTTTCTTTTAGTTCTTCTGGTTGTATGATTTTCATGGCTGCGTTATTTAATTATAGTATTGTTCAAACTCATTCATTCCGGGTCTTTTGCTTGTCCCTGTTGATCAGGAGGAGCTTCTGGTAAAAATCATCGAACAGGAACGGTTTTGCCAAAAAGTCACAGGCTCCTGAGGAGAGACAGGCCTCTATTTCGTCTGGAGAATCGAGGGCTGACATGATCAGGACGGGAGTCCCAATCCTGTTCTTTTTCAATTCCCGGCACACCAGACGTCCGTTCATCCCCGGCAACATCAGGTCCAGTATGATGACGTCGTAATGGTTTCTCAGTCCCAGGCTTTTCCCATCCAGGCCGTTAGAAGCCATGTCCACATGGTTTCCCTGATCCTCCAGTTCCATCTTTAAAAGGTGCGCCAATCCCTGGTCGTCATCTACTAAGAGTAATTGCATCACAGTTTATTTTAAACCCTGAACGAAAGTAGTGCTGGTTCAGGAAATAGTGATTAAATGCAGATTAAAGGGAGATTAAGAATCGATTAAGAGGGCTTTTCATGCAGGACGTAGCCAAAACCGGGAACCGTATGGATCAGTTTCGGGGAGAAATCCCTATCCATTTTTTTTCGAATCGCACTGATATGAACATCGATCACATTGGTCCCTGTATTGAAAGAAAAACCCCAGATCTCCTGGGCAATTTCTATCCGGTCGAATACTTTACCCTGATGGAGTGCCAATAGTTCCAGGATCTTGTATTCTGTTGCAGTCAGCCCGATCTCCTTTTCAGCGCGCCTGATTCTTTTACTGGTTGTATCCACTTCCAGATCAGCAATGCGCAGGAGAGGATCGGTGATCTCTTTCCTGTCTCTTCGGTGCAGTGCTTTGATCCGCGCGAGAAGTTCCGGGAATTCAAAAGGTTTACTTAAATAATCGTCAGCCCCCGTATCCAGGCCGGTCACCTTATCATAGGTTGAATCGAGTGATGTCAGCATCAGGATCGGTGTTTCCACCCGGTGGTGCCGTATCTTTTTACACAGTTCAAAGCCATTGATTCCCGGCAGCATGACATCGAGAACGATGATATCAAAGTCTCCCGTAGTGGCAATGCGTTCAGCCATTTCCCCATCATAAGCAACCGTAACCCGCATCTGCTGGTCTTCCAGGCCCAGCCTGACAAAGGAGGCCAATTGCTGGTCGTCATCTACCAGAAGGATTTTCATATTCAAATTTATAAAACCAGGCATTTCAAATCTACGATTTTTCCGACTAGGGAACCGAATGAATCCGTACCGGTTTTTGGATAGCAACTGAATGATTCCCTTTTATTACCTTTATGTAACAGAGATACTCTATGATCACAGCGTTTAAAAGGAGCAATTATCGCCTGTTGCTTACCATGATCCTGGTTTCCCTTCTGGTTACCACAGTTGCGATTCTTGTGATCTACTATGCTACCCTGGAGAACAAAAAGGAGTACCTGAGAGAATTATCTGAAAATGAGTACCGAATTCTCATATCCAATTTTGAGGAGACCGGGGACAGCGAGCAGGTACTCGAAAAGATCGGGAAACAGGAGTCCCGCCATCCGGGCCTGGGAGAAACAGGTGAATTCCTGGTGTCAGAGCGGAAGGGTGATTCAATCAGGTTGCTCTATTACGACGGGATCCATTCCAGTGGGCGGCCGCTTGTCTTTCCGGCAGATACTTCAAAAGGAGAAGCCTCCGGGTACGCAGCTTTAGGGAAGAGCGGTTTTATGAAGGGATTGGATTACAGGGGAAATAAAGTTCTGGCTTACGCAGAATACATTGATGAACTCAATTGGGGAATTGTCACAAAGGTCAATTACAACGCGATTACCGAGCCCTTTCTGGAGGCGAGCCTGTTAGCCCTGATATCATCCCTGGTACTTGTGCTGATCGGGATCTATTTTTTCAAGCGTTTTTCTGATCCCCTGTTTGAACGCATCCGGGATAGCGAGAAAAAGTATCACATGCTTTTTGAACTGATCCCCTCCGGGATCACTATTGCCAATGTCAGGGGTGAAATACTGGAAAGCAATCTGGAGTCGGAGCGGTTACTCGGTATTCCCAGGGACCGGCATACCAATATGCGAATCGATAGCGAGGAGTGGAAGATTGTCCGGCTCGATCATTCTCCCATGCCGGCATCTGAATATGCGAGTACGAAAGCCCTCCACGAAAACCGGGTGATTGCCAATGTGGAGATGGGGATCGTCAAGGAGGATGAGAAGGTTACCTGGCTGAATGTATCGGCAGCTCCATTTCCGATCCGCGATCTGGGACTCATTGTAGTTTATACGGATATTACCCGCAGGGTGGAAGCCGAGATGAAACTGAAGGCACACGATGCTCAGATGGAAGATATGGTGCGTGAATTGAATATTCTAAATGATACAAAGGATAAGTTTTTCAGCATCATTGCACATGATCTGAAGAATCCGTTTGGAAGTCTGCTCGGTGCTTCGGAATACCTGTACCATGAGATTGATAAACACGATATCCAGAAAGCCCGAAAACTCAGCAGGATACTTTATGATTCCTCAAGAAATGCTTACGATATACTTTCTAATCTCCTGAACTGGTCAAGGTCCCAGTCAGGCAGCCTGGATTTCAATCCAAGGAGGTTGAATTTGCATGAGATCGTGGATAAAAATATAAAACTTGCTGCGCTCCAGGCTGTCGAGAAAGATATCGATATCGAGGTAAGACTGCAGGAAGATTTTAAATGTACCGCCGATCCCGATATGTTGAATACCATTCTGAGGAATCTGCTAAGCAATGCGCTGAAGTTTACACCTGGTGGAGGAAAAGTGGTCATCGATGCCAGCCGGAAAGGTGGCGAAGTAGTGGTCTTTGTAAAGGATAACGGTACCGGGATGGGAAAGGAGGATCTGGACAAGTTGTTCAGAATCGATGTAAAACATATATCCGTAGGTACAAACAATGAAAGAGGGACAGGGTTGGGATTGATTCTTTGCAAGGAATTCATCCAGCATCACAGAGGAAGTATCTGGGTTGAAAGCAGTCCGAATAAAGGCAGCACCTTTTATTTTTCAATCCCTGACCGCCTGGAGTGAACCTGGCTACCCGGCTTCAGCTGCTACTTGGGCGCAACGCAAAATCAATGAAATAAAAACCAGATCTGCGTTGTGAAGAAGGTAACTATCAGTCCTAAAGCAATAGGTAAGAAAGTTGAAACCAACGTCCATTTAGCGCTCTTTGTTTCTTTGTAAATAGTTATGATGGTCGTTGAACAGGGATTATGCAACAAGCTAAACAGCATTAAGTTGATACCTGTCAGTAAGGTCCATCCTCCGGCGTGCAATACATTTGCTGTATCGGCAACGGAATCCAGTTCAAACATAACTCCTGAACCTGCTCCAACTCCGGAAAGATTTGTGCTTAAAACCGTTAACATTAATACAGTTGGTATCACAATCTCATTTGCCGGTATAGCAATGATATACGCCAGAAGGATAACTCCGTTCAAACCAAATACCAGGGCGAACGGATTGGACCACTGTATAAAATGTTCAGCAAGGCTCAAATCGCCAATATGGATATTTGCCACGAGCCAGATAACCACACCGGCAGGTACGGCAAAGACTACTGCACGCGTAAGTACAATGATGGTACGGTCGATCAGCGAAGTGTATAAAGTTTGCAGAATACGCGGTGGACGATAGGGTGGGAGCTCCAGACTAAATGATGAGGCTTCGCCCTTTAATACCGATCTGCTCAATCCCCAGGATACCACCAGGCTGAAAAAAATCCCCAACAAAGCTATTCCAACAACTGAACCAGCTGATACAATCCCAGCCAGGCCCGGCGAAACAAGTCCTCCGATAAAAATGGTAGCGATCAGAATCTGGGTTGGCCAGCGTCCGTTGCACAGCGAGAAATTATTCGTGATTATGGCGATTAACCGCTCCCTGGGACTGTCAATCACCCTTGCTGCAACTACCCCGGCAGCATTACAGCCAAACCCCATACTCATGGTCAAAGCCTGCTTGCCATGCGCCCCTGCTTTACGGAAAAGACTATCCATATTAAAAGCGACCCTGGGGAGGTATCCCAGGTCTTCGAGTAAAGTAAAGATTGGGAAAAAGATCGCCATAGGGGGCAGCATTACAGCAATGACCCACGCCATTGATAAATACGCTCCGTCAATGAGCACACCACTGAGCCACCAGGGCATATTTATCGAAGCTGCCAGGTTTTTCAATAAAGGATGAATCTTATCGATCAATAACGAAGACAATAAGCCCGATGGATAATTCGCGCCGGCAACTGTCAACCAGAATACAATCGCCAGCACAAGGAACATCAGGGGAAATCCCAACCACCTGCTGGTTACAATCTTATCAATTTTCAAATCGAAACTGTAAGCTTGTTTTTCACCTATTTGTTTTACCGATTTATTAGCGATTCGGGATGCATCCTCATATATGGATTCAATTATGGAATCGTGAAAATCAGTGCCCAGATCCCACCTGGCCGCATTTGCTACTGATATTATTTCTTCGCCTTTAATCGATTTTATAACCGTATCTTCCATTGCGCCCTGACTAATTTTGAATGGTTAAATCTTCTTCATGCAAACTCCCGATCTCACCCGAACGAACCGCTTCAATAATACTGTTATCGCCTTCGAGCAGGCGGGTAGCCACCCAATTCACGTTTGGAAGTCCCGGATAGGTTTCCAGGATTTTTCCGGCCAGGGTTTCAATGGCATGGTTGAGTTTCTTGGAATTACTCTTTATTTTAGGTGGTTTGCACTTGTATTTACCGCTGGCTACTGCTTCAATTGCCTGCAGCAGTTCATCCATTCCCTGTTTTCTGCGAGCCGAAGCCGGTATAACCGGAATTCCCAGCTCTTTTGAAAGTGCGCGTATATCGATCTCCAGGTTGTTTCGTTTGGCTTCATCCATCAAATTAAGACATAGAACAGCCCTGTCGGTAAGTTCCAATATTTGCAGTACCAGATTGAGGTTTCGTTCCAATCGCGTTGCATCCACTACGATCACTGTTACATCGGGCTGCCCGAACAGGATGAAATCACGTGCTACTTCTTCGTCGGTACTTGTAGATAGGAGGGAATAGGTTCCGGGTAGATCCACCACTTTGTACCTTTTATCGTCATAAATATATCCGCCTTCTGCCCTCGAAACCGTTTTTCCCGGCCAGTTACCCGTATGCTGATGCAATCCGGTTAGGTTATTAAAAACTGTGCTCTTCCCGGTATTTGGATTCCCTGCCATTGTAATTACATAATCTACATTTTCGAGATTTAATCCAAGCTTGACGAGGTTAGCCGTGTTATGGGCGGGACAATCCGCGCAATTATTTGGTATACTCATGTTTTTCTAATTTTCCCGGTTAATAAATACATAGTCTGCCTGTTGTTTCCGGATACCTATAGTCGTACCCATTACCCTGTATCCCATGGGGTCGCCTGAAGCACTTTTCATTACTACTGAAATATGGCTTCCCGGCACGATACCCAGATCCATCAATCGCCTGCGTTGTTGGCCCCTGCAATTGGGAGATATACCCAATACACGGGCTTGTTCGCCAACCGTCAGGGAAGATAGCAAATCGTGTTTCGGCGATTGAGCCACTTCGACGGATACTTTCTCCACAGTAATATAGCCGGCGAACAGAGGTGTTAAAATGCACTCGTCCCCATCGGCTACAAAGGTGATTTTCTTATCAGTTACATCAGTAACATACACCTGCATGCCCGGATATAAACCGAGTACAACCAGCTGCTCGTAAATGCTTTTGGGTTCATCTTCCAGGTGAATGATGCGTCCCATATCACCTTCCTGCATGGTGTTTAGACTTACTCCCCTCGATTTGGGCAGTTCGCCCTCTGCTGTTGGAATAGGGTCACCATGCGGGTCGTATACCGGATTACCCATTTGTGCAGCAAGTTTTTCGGTCTCTTCTTCCGTAACCAGGTGCTCGATACGATCAGCTTCATAATGCCAGTCGGCCGGTGCTATACTTGTCTGGTCCGCCAGGTAACGTTCCCATATTCTGTGGATCCTTACAATTCGCAAGGCATAGGAGCGTCCGGCATCGGTTAAAGCTATGGATTGATTGCTCATGATAACCAATTCCAATGCAGTCAGTCGATCTATCAGTCTGCCTGCCTTATCCATGGAAATATTCAGATGCCCGGCAAGACTGTTGATTTCGCATCTGGCTTTGTTATATTCACAATCGAATATGAACTTTAAGGCATCTTCCAGTAACGCCCTTTTATTATTTCGGACGAGTTTTGCAATTAAAGCCAGTCCACCTTTCTTAGGCCATAAGATCCATAAGAACAGGATAATAAACCCCAGTCCGATCAGGAGTGTAATTCCCGGTTGTATTTGTAAAAAGGTCAACCTCATTTCTAATTTGAATATTTTCTTTAATAATTAATCTACTTGTCTGACATAAATAACATTGGTAAACTCCTTGTTAAGAAGAATTTTATTTTGATCGATCTTTATTTCAGTCATCTTATTTGAGTCATACTGTTTCTCAACCCAAATATTTGAACCAATAGCAATATGATTGGAGGTGCAGAAATCAAAGAAATCCTTATCAGAATTGAACAACCTTGATATTTCATACATATATCCGGCATTTGCTTCCGACAGCAGCAATTGAGAACTATCCGTTTCAATTTTCCCATTCAAACCCGGAATAGGGTCTCCGTGCGGATCGGTAGTGGGATTGCCGAGATACCTGTTAATTTCATCAGCAAGAAAGTCGGAGGTAAGGTGCTCCAGATGCTCGGCCTCCATGTGAATTTCATGCAGTGACAGGTTGAGCGTTTTATATAAAAACGATTCCCATAATCTGTGCTTGCGGATTACATTCAAGGCCAGCAGTTTACCGGATGCTGTCAGGGTCAAAGGTTTGTATTTAGTATAATGGACTAATTTCTTAATGGCCAGTTTTCGTGCCATATCTGTGGCTGCAGCATTTGTAATATTTAACAACCCCGCAATGGTACTGAGCCTGGTATCCGCTCCTGAAAGTCTGCTCTGCTTATAAATTGCCTTTATAAAATTTTCAATCGAAGCCGTCATTTAAAGTAGTTTTAATATAATTATTAAGCTTACTTAAATATATAGACAAATATACTTTAAAAAAGTTTAATAAAGTAAATATTTGGGACGAAAGGTAGGCAGGGGGAAGGGCCGGGGCTTCAAAGCATTACTGGTTTTCTTTATATAGTTCAGTATCAATAAGGTCAATAAGTCTTTCCTATACAGAGATGGCATATTCCAGACGGTTTTCATGCCGGTTGTTAGCCATAAGGGCAATAATGATCCCGATAACAACAATAACAATCTCTCCAATCACATATGAAATATACCTGAGAAACTTATTTTCGTTTTCCTTCAGCAATTGTTGCCTGATTTTTCGAAAGAATCTCGCCATATTTTATCCTCTTATATAAATCTCATATACTGTTTAACCAAACTTACATTTTCCAGTGTGGTCAGCATTTCCAGGAGCTTGAATGCAACATCTAAGCCGGTTGAAGGTCCGGTGGATGTGATGATATTTTTATCAATTACAATGCTCTCATTCAGGACTTTTGCGCCAAAATCAGCAAGTTGCTTCCTTCTTACCCCATCCAATAGATCATAGGTAGTAGCATTCCTTCCATTTAAGACTCCAGACTTACCTACTGGTAGTGCAGCTACGCAAACAGAAGCGATGATCTTTCCCTGCTCATTAAACTTACGAATCAATTTCAGGAACCTTTCATCAAAAGCATCCTCGTAAAATCCTGCATTTTCAAAGCCGCCGGGTATTGCCAGTGCATCAAAGTCACTGACATTTAAAGATTCAAACTCAATCTGAGGCCTTACTATCAGATTCCAGGTACAATTTATCTCTGCACGCAACCCGGTGGTGATCAGATCAACAGGTTCATTCCCATAAATCCTGCTCCAGCCAATCACATCCGTAAAAACACTGGCTTCATATTCTTCAAATCCTTGCGCAAGGAACAGCAGTACTTTCTTATTTTTCATATCAAATAGATTGTTAACGAAATTTAATTGCTTACCTGACTTCTACCTTTTCGGAGTGAATATACTTAGATCCCACTCCTTATACCAGTGAAGTTCCATTTCACCATTCCCGGTGATGGTAATCGGAAGGAAAACGTATTGGGATTCGGGACTACCGCGGCCATTCCACCGGTCACCCATATACAGATAGGCATCCGCATAGCCTGGGATTTTAAATATGAAGCAGGGTTGGGAATTGAACGAATTATTGCCGGCGTCACCAATAAAAGGTGTGCCCTGACTGGTATACGGCCCCATAATATCTGCAGATATGTAATAGGTTGCAGGATTTGGAGTCCACCCTGTACAGCCACTGGTGAGCAGATAATAAGTACCATCTTTCTTAAGAATGCCCGGTCCTTCGCAGTGAGCTTCTATGTCCACATCATTGGTGGTTGCGCTGAAGTAGTCATCCGATAATTCCACCATTCGAATGGTGCGGTTAACATGATCGGCTGCATAACCGATGTACGCTTTTTGGGTTTCGGGATCGATATACAGCCCAATATCACGCGATTCGTGCCCGTTGGGACGATAGTGGTCCTGCAAAATGAACGGACCGAGGGGGTTGTCGCTGACAGCAACCCCAAGCTCTGCAATGCTATACCTGTTTCCATCATAATGGAACCACATAACGTACCGATGATTCTTTTCATCATAGATCACTTTTGGACGCTCAAAAACCTGGATATCACCTTTTTCTATTACAACACCCTCATTCTTCCAATTATAAAGGTCTTTTGAAGAATAACAGGATGCACCCCTGGGTTCTCCCCGGTGTTCGCCGTACCAGTAAAAAGTTTCCAGGGAATCGATATAGATGATGTTTCCGCCATGACAGTCAATATGTACACCATCATCTGCTATCCAGTCAACTCCAGGCCTGAATGAAGTGAAATGGGTTGGTTGTTGAGAAAAAACAGGCCCGGTCAATAAGAACAAGCACAAACTGAATACCATCCGTTTAACCAGGTCCCAATAAATTGAATTTTCAACATTTACCTTCATACTGTATTATTTATCTTCATTTATGCTGGCATATGACACATTGTTATTGTGTATTATTCTTTATTATTAAAAGATTTATCGGGATAGGCAGGAACCTCAGGAACCTCCCTGGGATCCTCTGCAATCAACTTCTTTAGTAGCTCTATCGCAGCAGTCAGCTGGCCATCATCTCCATCAAAGGTTGCATGCGGCAGGTTATCCACGACAATGTCCGGTTCAAAACCGTGTCCCTCGATAAGCCACTTGCCATCTTTCCCATAAACCCCCATCATAGGGGCTCTGGCAATCCCTCCGTCACTCAGGGTATTACTCCCACTGAGCCATATTTCGCCTCCCCAGGTCCTTGTGCCTATGGAAGTTCCCAGTTTCAGCCTTTTGAATCCTTCAGCAAAAGCTTCTCCATCGGAGGCTGTATTCTCATCCACCAGGATCACGATATGTCCGCGGAAAGCGTACTGCATGTTCCAGGTCACCTGTCCCGACCTGCTCTTCCAGTACATCCAGTCTTTCCTCAACAATTTCTCCAGGATGAAACTTTCAATATTGCCACCCTGGTTGTGGCGTACATCAATAATTAACCCGGGCCGGTCAAAAACAGGGTAAAACTCCTTATACCACTGATCTATATCATTAGGTCCCATGGCCTGAAGGTGGACATACCCCACCTTGTTCTCTGTCTGGCGTTCGACTTCCCGACGCCGGGAGTACTCCCAGTCACGATAACGAAGACTCCTTGTGTTTTCACTGGGTACTACAATGAGATCCCGCTCGGTGGAATTGCGTTTGATACCAAGACGTACCTGTTTGCCCTCCTGATATCTGATTAGCTCGCCAATATCCAGTGCAGATAAAGCTGGTTTGCCATTGACCCTGGTGATAACATCCCCAATTGCAATATCCAGGTAGGGGTCATCAAGCGGAGATCGCTCTTCAGGGTAATCCGGATCTGCCCTGTAGATGTATTCGATCCTGTACCCGCCCTGATCCTCGTCCCTTCTGAACCTGGCTCCAAGACTGGCCACCGGAATATCCAGCTCATCTTCCCTCACATCCCCGCCACGTACACTGGTATGCAGGGCGGCAAGTTCCCCCACGAATCTGCCAATCAGGTCCGAAAGTTCGTTCCTGGTGGTTACACGATTGGTTAAGGGAAAGTACTTATCATACATGGCCTGCCAGTTTACACCATGCATGTTCTTATCATAAAAATAATCGCGTTCCATCCGCCAGGCATCCGTAAAGATCTGCTGCCAGTCTTCCCGCGGTTCAATCGAAAAATGCCAGCCGCTCAGATCAATTTTGTCATCATTTAGTTTGCTTACTTTACTCGTGCCGGCATCGATCATATAGAAATCGTTTCTCTTTCGGACAAGTATTTTTTCTCCATTATCAGTCAGTTCGAAATCCCTGACATCCTCAACAATGGTAGTCAGGTTTGCAGAATCGTTGCTTATTTTAACTGCTGCAAGGTGCGTCTTGGAATTGAGCCCTGTTTCACTATTCATCAGGTAAACAGCTTTATCAGTCACTCCCAGTTTCCGGTAATTCCCTGCATCAATGGGCACTTCAGTAATGCGTTCAGCAATTCCTTCCTTATCCACGATGACCTGAACGCTTTCTTTCTTGTCATCCTCTTTCTCCGATTTAGCCTTTGATGGTTCCTCTTTTTTGCTGAACAGCTCATCAGGATGGCGAAATGGGGACCTCCTGCCTTTTTCCAGAGAAATGAGGAATAGTTTTTCCTTGGCATCAAAATAGGGTTCCGGTTGTCTGGATCCCCAGGGCGAGCCAACCAGGGTCGTAAAGCTTCTGTCAGACAGGAAATAAATAAATTTGCCATCCGGGCTCCACACCGGGTATCTGCTGTTTGCCCTGTCGGTGGTGATCGGGAAGGCCTCACGGGTAGTCACGTTGTATAGATGTATTTGAAGCATTGTATTGGTGGCACTCTGAACAAAGGCGATCCATTTGCTGTCGGGAGACCAGGAATAGGTGCCAAGACTTTCCTGGTTGGTCTGGATTTTACTGCTCTGTCCCGTTCCCAGATTGAGGAGGAACAGGTTTTGTTCAAGATCGGTGTAGGCCAACCATTTACCATCAGGGGAGGGGACCCCTGAAAATCTTAATACCCTGCCATCGCTGGTGATTGATTTCTGAGGTCCGATTCCATTGGATGGCATACTTATGAACTCAAACTCTTTGGTTTCATCCGACAGTACAAGGATACTTTTTCCATCGGAAGAAAACAGGGCATCCCGGTACCTGACATCCTTCTTATCGGTAAATGCCACCAGACGGCCCTCTTTTGCAGGAACCACGAATACCCTGCCCCTGGCAGTGATGACGATACGGTCACCCTTATCATCGGGTATTACCGAAGTGATATATCTGGATGGATTCTCGACCCAATTCTCCCTTAACTGATCAAGGTCCGAATGAAGCGAAATATTGATTTTGACCGACGTGTTTGCCTCAATGTTATAGTGCCACAGATCGGCCCCCAGCTGGTACACTATGTTTCCGTCTGAGATCCCTGCTGAACGGATATCAAACCCGGTATGGTGTGTTTGCTGCTTCAGATCTTCGCCATCTTCCGTAATCGACCAGATGTTCATGATCCCGTCCCGGTCCGTAATGAAATATATCCTGTGGTTATACCACATGGGGTGGTGACTTTCGCCGGCATAATCAGTGGTCAGTTTAATGGCTTCGGGACTTCCGTAGGTATATTTCCAGATTTGCCGGGCGGTCCCGCCCTTATACCTTTTGGTCACATTTCCATGATAGGAGGGTCGTACAAAATAAACCGTGGTACCTTCCTCATCGAAAGAAGCTTCACTTGCCTGGCTTAATGGTATTCTGTTTTTCTGTCTGGTAACGGGATTGATTGTAACAAGTTGCAGGTTGGGCAGCGTTGAATATGCAGCTGTATGATAAACCAACTCTCCATCCGGGGTCCAGGTATCAGCGATAGAAGCATCACTTTCATAGGTCCATCTGGTGGGCAGACCTCCTGTTAACGGAATGGTATATATCTCAGTCGGACCTTCGTAACTCGCAGAGTACAGGATGGTCTTCCCGTCCGGAGAGAACCTGGGATAAATTTCATCTTCCAGGTGAGTGGTTAATCTCTGGGCCAGGCCTCCGGAAAGCGGAACTGTCCAGAGATCTCCCTCTGCCGCAAAGACGACATTGTTTCCATGTACATCAGGATATCTGTAATACCCTTCGAAACCTTGAGAATAGGCTGGGAAATTTCCAATAAGGATCAACAATAGTAATGCTGTAGTAAATAAGCCGGTCTGCTTCCTGGTTGAGCTCATGATAAAGAATTTGGAAAAGGTGTATGTAATGATCTTCAAATAAATAAATACATTTCTAAGATAATACCTAAAATATTAATTGGAATAATTCATTGCATTATCTGTTGGTATCTGGATTTTCAATAAGTGAATTTGAAACATATCGACCAAACGAGCCAATTTTATAGGTTAAGCTTTTTAAAAATCTCAGGCATTGTTTCTTCATCTATTGCTTCCATCTCAATGAGACGTAATGATTTGACCATTTTAAGAGTTGTTGTTTTATAATGTATAAAATGTGGCGTCTGCAAATGCGATTCGTAAGCAGCTTTACTGGCATAAACTTCTAGAAGCCTGATTTCTGCCGGATTCTCTTTTTGAAACATGGGATATATACAAATCACACCCGATTCTAATCGAATGGAAGCCTCGGATTCTTCTTTTAGAGTAGAAATGTATTCTTTGATGTAAACAGGATCAATTTCAATTTCTGCTACTCTAATCATCATGTCTTCGTATTTAATATTCTCTTTATTTTGGCTCGTATCACTACATGAATTAACAGATAGGATTATTACACAAACTAAAATTTCAATTTTCAAATATTTCATGTCGAGTTCATTTTTTCTTGCTTGCTGCAAAGAGTTGGTGTAAACGCCGGAAAGCTGGCCGTGGCTTCTGCCATTACTGCAAAAGGCGTGACAGGCAATTTGGAGTTTACACTATGTAAGATGTAGATTTTTTTTTAATTGTTTTGAGTAGCTATCTCGATTGATCCTTTGGCAGAGGAAGATTCATTTTCTGAACAATAGCAATGAACGTGGGATTGTCGAATAGGGGATCACACAGATACGCATGTGTAGGAATATATGGTATGTTTGGGCTGTGCATTTCAAATCCCTTCTCAATCCAATCCATGGCTTTATCCAGTTGATCCACCATAATATATCTGATTGCTATTTCAACGGGATCAACGAATTCATTTTTAGCTATTTCCTCCTCCTGGCGCAACACTTCCTCATATGCAGGAACAAAACCCTGTTCCCCGAATATTCTTTCAACCTTTTCCATGTCAACTTTCCGTGCTGGCAGAATATATTTCGCTGCCTTCATTACTTTATTGTACTCCCCGTAAATATATGCTGCCGTTTCAATACAATTATTAGCAAGATAGTGTCCAGGATCCTTAGCCGTTACTTTTTCTGCAATAGCCAGAGCATCCTCGCAATCTCCCACGGCCATTAATGCTGCAGCATACTGTATCTCAACAAGTGGATTTAATGGATCCAGGCTGATACCGATCTGGCCCTGCATCCGTGCCTCATTGGGCCGCTGCAGAGTAGCTAATAATTGGGCATATGTGACCCTTGCTATGGCGTTGCTGGGGTTAAGGGCCAGGGCTTTCATGTATTCCTGATCAGCTTTTTCCCAGTCCCATTCTGTGAGATAGGCAATAAGTCCACTCAGGAAACGGGCATCAGCATTTTCGGGATCCAGTTCGAGTGCTTTAATCAGGTTCTCAAAGATTTTCGGTCCGGCAATATCCGGTGATTCGAAGCCCATTTGGGCTATGGCTGCCCAGACAGCTGTCAATCCTGCATAAAGGGGTGCCCAATCGGGGTCCTTCTCAAGTGCAAGGTTTAAATATTCTCTTGCTTTAAAAAGCGATTCTTTACTCGCGTCATCAATATAATAATAACCCATCAAGTAGGCATCAAAGGCATCCCTGTCTACGGTCATTGATCTGGCAAGCAACCGCTCCTCCTCCGGGGTCAGTTGAACCTTTACCTCATTGGCAATTCTTTTAGTTATCCTGTTGTAGAGGTTCAGTATCTGTCGTTTGTCCTCATTGTAATCGGCACTCCAGATCTGTTTTTCATCCCCATTGGTGTTAACCAGCCTGCATTGCATGCAAACGCTGTCACCCAGGCACATTATCGTGGTTTCCACAACTCCGTCGACATTAAGTTCCCTGGCGATTTCCTTGGCAGACTTGCCAGCTCCCCTGTAAATGTTTGAAGAGGTGTTTCCAATGACCCTCAATCCACTGATCTGACCTATATCCCCGATCAACAAAGCATGCATACTGGAAATCATATTCTTCAGCTGATCGTCCCCGGTAAAGTTCTCAAAAGGAAGTATTACAAGTGACTGAATATCACCAGCCCGTAACTGATTGCCTCCACCCACAATATTGAGTGTAGCCAATCCAACAATCACTACAAAACTGGTGTAAGTTGCAATTTTCCAGGCATTGGGGACCGCTTGTTTTTCTCCTTCTTTATACTCTTCGATTGGCCTGGTTTTTTCGAAGCCCTCCGAGGTCAGATCATATAGCCAGGATAGTATTGACACCAGCGGGAATCCAATAGCCAATACGATCACCAAGATGATAAGTAAGTTGGGTGGAAGGTGCAACGGCTCGGCAAGGTTGTTGATTAGTTCGATGATGACAAATGCTGAAGAGGCATAGACCGTGATGACATGCACGACCCTCCGTCTTTTTAACTCCTGCCATAAACGGGACAATTAGTTTGGGGTAGTGGGCATTGCTATAAGGTTGAATACAGCAAGTTACTACTATCTTAAGATCAAGTCAATAGGGACAATCTGATATATTGCAGCCAGCGTTTGATGTATGCGCCGTCTCCGGAATCGTGCCTTATCAAGGCACAATATGCTATATAATGGTTGCACTCCTTAAGCTCCAACAGTCCCTGTCTTCACTTTACCTGCTCGCTTGTAATTGGCAATGATCACTCCGCTTGGTGTACCGATACACTCGATTAATGTAAATGCTGCCGGGATCACTCCATTATCAAACAAATTTTTTCCTTTACCAAGAGTTAATGGGTGAATCTTAAGCCTGAGCTCATCCACCAGGTCATTCTTAAAAAGCAGTTGAATGAGCTTACCGCTGCCCCAAACCTGGAGGTCAGGGCCATTAGAATTTTTGAGCTTCTTAATATCTGCAACGTTTTTGAGGAATACCGAGTTTTTCCACTCAGACTTGTTCATGGTCTTTGACAGGACGTATTTTGTGCCATTGTTGATACCTGGCCAGAAGTCTGCGTGTTCAGGCCAGTAGCCGGCCCAGATCTCAAATGTTTTTCTGCCCAAAAGATAATCTGCAGGTTTCAGCTCGTTTTCTACCACCTTATCATAAACATCGTCACCATACGGCGCAACCCAACCACCATATTTGAAACCACCTGCTCGATCTTCTTCAGGCCCGCCAGGCCCCTGCATTACTCCATCCATTGTAATCATGGATAAGACGATTATTTTTCTCATTGCTATTTGGTTTAAATTTTTGCTTGTTCTAATGGGTCTCAGCTAACATTTCAAAGCACTTCCTTATTCAATCTTCAGGTCGTATTTTTTGCCCAACTATTGATTTTTTATGCTTATGAAGATGTTTCACAACAAAGGATGCATCTCTGCCAACTCCTCCTACAAGTCCTGATGTCAATCCAAATTGAAATATTATACCAATAAAATAAAGTCCTTCTGAATCCTTGGAAATACCACGATTGGTTTCAGGCCATCCAGAATAATTATTAGAGTCAATTTTTATCCAGGAAAAGTCGGGTCTATATCCGGTTGCCCAGACAATCGAGTCGACAGCAACAGTGCGGTCATCTTCCAGCAGCGGCAATCCATTTTGTGTCCCTTTTAGCCGGGGTAAATGTTCAACTTTGGCATTTTTAACATCATCCATTGAGACACTTATCAATGGTCCGCCACTATGGAGTAATTTATTCCTGACTTTGCGGCCAATCGGGGTGTTTGTTGTCAATACGTTGTGAATGAACCACCAATAAATGCTTCCTGCATATCGGAAAAGAAAATCCGGTATTTGAAGGGTTGGTTTTCCGGAAAGCATGGTTGTCCGGCTATTTGAAAGTTCAATGGCTATTTCTACGCCTGATGTTCCCGCTCCCACAACTAATGTATTTAACGACGGGATTTGCAATGGGTTTTTATATTCTGAAGAATGAATCTGGACTATTTTCTTATCAATTTGGCCGGCAAATGCAGGAATATTGGCTATGGGATTTGTCCCCGTAGAAATTATAACATGATCTGAAAACAGAGTGCCCTTGGAAGTAATTATCTCAAAACCTTCCGAAGTTTTGCGCAATTCAATAACCTTGGTATTTAATTCAACTGGCAATGAAAATTTCGTTGTATAGTCAGAAAGATAATTCGCCATATCTTCCTTTGTTGGTAAAGTGCCCCGAATTGCGGGGAAAGGGTAACCCGGCAGACCATCATGCTGCGATGGTGTAAAAAGTCTCAGCGTATCCCATCTTTGTCTCCATGAGTTCCCAACCGTTGGTCCCTGATCAAGTATGATAAAATCTTCATCTAATTTTCTTAAAAAGTATCCGGCTGCAAGCCCAGCCTGTCCAGCGCCGATAACAACCGTACTGAATTGTTCTTTTATCATTTTTGTTAATTGTTAAGTAATGGTCTAAAAGGTAAGATTACCTTATCAGACTCCTGTATTAACAATCAACAAGCATAAAGGTTATTGCGGAGTTTCATTAAGTACAAAGGCATGACAAACAACGGTTTGTCTATGATTCCGGCATGGAGCCAGCCAAGGGATGTGTCCTGAAAGAAATCAACGGGAATTTGCTGATTAATTTTCAATGTAACTGATAACCCACGCTGAATTATAGATGTTACTGGCTACCGTTTTTTATACATTATCCAGTTCTCAATGTCTTTCAGCAACTCTCCTGATGTTCCTTCGTAAGAGTGGCCGGATTGATAAATCTTGCATTCTACCTGTATCTTTTTATTGTCTTTCAGCTTTCTATAAATTGGCAATATATAATTCTCCATACTTACCGTCTTGTCATCAAGCCCGCCAGTCATAAAAAGATCAACGTTTGAAAGGTTATCCGTCTGGTTGAGAATTTAAAAATAATCCTGTTTGTTAATCAATTCCTGGATAGGATCTTCATATTCAAAGTTCACAGGTCCTTTAGGTTTCTTTATTGATTGAAAAAAATCTGAGTACCCATTTCTTAAATCTTGATTGGATTTCATCAGATCACAGAGAATTCCCAAATCCCCTCCTGAAATACTTAGCACCCTTTTGATTTCAGGATGATGGATTGAATATAACATCGTCATGTGCCCGCCATAGCTATAACCACCCAAAATGATTTTTGAAGTATCAATACTATACTTCTTAACAATTTCATCAGAATTTAAAAAGGTTAATGCTGCACCAATGTCTTCCTGCGAATTCATTGAACCCTGTTTCCCTTCACTTTTATGACATCCCCGAAAGTCAAACAATAACACATTTACCCCATTATTTGATAATATCCTGCCAATACCCCAAATGTCACCGGTATCCATGAATCCCTGGGTAAACAAGAGTGTGGGTGAGTCAGGTGTCCTAGATGAATAGAAATAGCCAATCAGCTTTGAATCCTCGCTTTTGAATGTCAGAGTGTCACATTTAGTCTGGCCCCAGCTAGTGTTACAATGCACTATAAGAGGAATTAGTATTATCAGATACTTTTTCATTTATCTAATTCATCTAATGTCTGCCAACGGTCGTGTATATGGCATATGTTCCGAAGGGCATGTGCTATTCAGTATGTTGGCGGTTCATTATTTTATGCCTTGCGTTACTGTCCACCATTTTATTCCAGGTCATACTGGCGTTACTTCCGATGGCTGGGTAGGGCTGGGGCATCTCGGAAATTAGTTAATAATATCCCCATTGACGCTGGCCAGCTTTTCGCGCCAATTTTGGAGTTCCTCTGGTGTTTGTCTCACCCAATCTCTTACCTCGCCTACGATTTTCAAAGGTGCCTGGGTACGATATGAGCGTGTCGGATTGCCCGGAAATTTTTTGTCTGTAACGTTCGGGTCATTTTCAAAACTCCCAGTTGGTTCAACCATATAAACACGTTCACGTCCATCACCTTTCGCTAATGCCGCTGCAAGTCCAGCCCCATTAACCAGGGCAGTGAAATATATGTGATTCATTATAACTCCTGAGTTGTAATTGGACCTGCCCCCTGCTGTAAGCAAATCGCCAACCTTCAAATCAGCTTTCGTCCCGTGATAAAAGGGACCGTTGTCAGACGGTTTATCCGTGAACGAATTTGCTAATTTATAATTCTTTTTTGCGTTGTCAGGGTCGTTTAAGTCCTCATGGCATTTGGCAATGTTTAAATATAGAGAAGGGAAAGCTCCCATAACAGTGTCGTTATTTATTTTTAATGCAAACTGCAAGGCTGTTTCGAGCCATTTCAATTTGTCGGAAACATTTTTTTGATACCAAGCCACAAAATGAGCAGCAGTAAATTTTTCAAAGTCGTTTGTCGCTTCGTCCCAGGCCTGAAGAAATAATCTGCCTGCTTCTTCAGGTTTGCCTTTTCCTTCCATGTCCAAACCTTGAATACAGCGTTTAACAACATGGTTATTTGGGTTGAATTCCATTTTCTAAGTATTCTATTTACATCATTGCTGACTACTATCAAGTTTCAAATTTTCAATTGGCACCGGTGAACTTTCCTCACCTGTCTCCGATATAATCTTACCTGCTTTATTAAAATGATAAAGCGTGAAACCGTTCCAGCTGTATTCCTCCGTCTCAACTCCACTTGAATCTGGCTCTGTTAATATTCTGTTTGCCTTGTATGACCACACAAGAACTACACTTTCATCTTCAGCAATGGTTTCGTGGATTGTGATCTGCCCATCAGTCCACCTTTTGTTGAATCCAATTGAAAAATTTTTGTAGGCCTCCCGTCCTCGAATTGTCACTGATCCAAATATTTGTTCAAAAATAGGGTAACTGGCTTCTATACTATCGCTTATCAAACTGTCAATTTCGGTATAATTGCCTCCGTAAACACTACGAAACAATTGCTCTGCGATCCTCTTGTGTTCTTGTTTAGAATCTTTGCTTGTTTCACAAGCCGATACTATTAAACAAAGCGTAAACAATGGAATTCCCATTAGTCTTAAATAAGATTTGAATTTAGAATTCATGATTCTTGTCTTTTAATTGACTGTTATTTTTATTCTCAATTTTATCAGATACATCCTGAACATCAATTTGTAATCCAACGGTTTATGTATTGTACGTGTCCGGAAGGGCATGTGCTATACATGATTATGCTGCGTAATCTTTTCTTTTTTTAATTTTCTGGAATTCTCGTTTCCTCGAATTTAACTCTTCTTCAAGGTCATAGTCATCTTGAAGTCCCAACCAGAATTTTGCGGAGTTACCAAAATACTGACTTAACCTTAAAGCAGTATCCGCTGATATACGCCGCCGACCTTTCAAAATCTCACTAATTCTGGTCTGAGGAATTCCCAAATCTTTAGAAAGACGATAAGCTGTAATATCTAGCGGCTTCATGAATTCCTCTCGCAGGACCTCACCTGGATGTATATTATTTAACTTTTCCATTTATTACTATTTATGATAATTAGCAATTTCAACTTCTTGCGCGTGACTGGCTTCCCACTTAAATATGATCCTCCATTGATCATTTATTCTAATACAGTGAAAATCTTTCAAATTGCCTTTAAGCTTTTCAAGACGGTTAGAGGGTGGTATTCTTAAGTCATTAATATCTATAGAGTTATTTATCATCCTTAACTTCCTTCGGCCTACCTTTTGAATTTCGGGGGGAATTTTATTTGATCTAGTTCCTTCCCAGATTTTCTCAGTTTCTTTTGATCCAAAAGATCTAATCATAATAACGCTCTACGATACTAACGTCAAAGGTAAGTAATATTTCTATGAATGTCAACTTTATGCAGCATAACGGTATATTATATGTGTAGTGACAGATTGCGCAGTACTTTCCTGTCAAACCGCTGTGCAGTTTGAACGGGCTATAAAACTTGATATTCAGCAGCTTCCCTGCCATTACTTATACAAAATGTTGTGCTATCGTTATTTTTTAATTCCGGATTATAGATTTATTAAGATCTTTCATTGGTTCAGCATATTTTTCTATAATTCTGTTCCATGTTTATCCAATTCATTCTCTATCATTGTTTTCAATTCAATTGCCATCTGTTTGATATCTTCAAAGCTTTCTCCAGTTTCTATTTGCCCCTGAATTATTGTTGGCAATAATTCCAAAAATCCGGATTTTTTAATCAGTCTTTCATATACCAGTTTTGCTTCAGCCGGATTATAAAGCACGGAATCACTATAATATCCCATGCTTATTTGCTGGCTGGGTGAAAGTATTCCCTCTTCCTCATGCTTGTACCGGAGTTGACTATCCTCCCGTATAAAATTATATTGTCCCAGATCTGATGACCACCAAGAATAGTACTGCTGAAGTGCGCTTCTGATTTTTTCGTTCCTGATTAAAGAAAGCTTTCCGCTCGATTTGATTTCTTGAAATGTGTTATCAGAAATCACGGGATAATTCGTATAGCCGGCATGTTCGATGCTTCGTATAAAGTAGCTGGCAGAATTTTCAGCTAACTGAGGGTTATCAATTGTTTTCATAAGAAATTCAGCACGTTGCATACGGTTTTTATTTAAAATAATGGAAAGTGAAATACTTTCAATATTGGTGGTTATTTCTGCATCAAAACGGGTTAGAAATTTTTTTTCCTGAATCCGGTCTTTTCGTTGTTCATTCCAGTTATTTACCTGCAGTGCAATCAAAATACTGATTACTACCAACAATATTTCCCCAATAGCATATCTCCAGTATGCCACTACTTTATTTTCAACAGCTAGTTTTTTCCGGATTTTTCTAAAGAAATTAATCATTTGTCAATGGTTTGTCGTAATGAAGCACAACGGTTAGTGTATATGCTGGCCTTTGTCTTTTCTTGCCCAAATGGGCTTGCTTAACATACATTTCACCCACAAGTTAAGGAAGTCTATTTGGGCAAGCAATTTTTTTCAAAAGAGACAGGCTGGTATAATACTCATTAGCACCCGTACGTTCTATATCTTGATTGATATATTCACTTTTCCTCCAAGTCCTTTTTCAACAATTTCGTAAAGGGTCTTTAAAGTAAGATTGCTTCCATTGTTTTCAACCCGTGAAATGTAAGTCCGCTTCTTATCAATAAGCTCTGCAAGCTGCGCTTGAGTTAAGTTTTTCTCCTCTCTGGCTTTTCGAAGAAGTATTCCAATTTTAATTGATTCAAAATCTCGGTCAAGTTGGTCCCTTCTTTCAGTTCCGGGCTTTCCGTAAACTGAGTCCTTAATTTCTTTCCAGCTCTTAATTTCCATTTTCTTTCCCCTTTTCGTCATAATACATTTTCATTAATCTAACGGCTTTATCAATTTCTTTTTGAGGAGTCTTTTGAGACTTCTTCGAAAAACCATTTAAGAGTATTACCAGTTTCCCTTCATCAAAGAAGCAAAACACCCGCCAGATATTTGATGCAAGCTGAATTCTTGCCTCATACAGTCCATCGGCCCCTTTTAAATGCTTGAGATAGTTAGATGGTACCCGCTCATAAGTCTCGATAATCTCAATAACTTTGTAGATTTTATCCTGCACTTTGGTATTCTGCTGTCGCAGGAATGTTTCGAAATAATGCTAATAGGCAATTACTTCTCTAACTTTATCCACGATACAAAGGTAACTTATAAGTTACAAATATCAAAATGGAGAAATTGTTTAGATGACATCGTATGGGTGCTAACGGTTAGTGTATGCACCGTTTGCTTGGCGCAGGCTTTGCCTACATAGATTCTGACTGTTGTGTTTGGTCATTGGTTGCAAAAGCTGTGACAAGCTATAATGGCGCATACACAATTAGCACCTGCATTATTCTATTATAATTTTTCCTGACGCCAATAGTTTGTCCTTCGAATCCCATTGATAAACATATGTTCCAGGAGTAATGCCATTTACGTCTAGGGACAATTCCGGATTAGAAACTGTGGCTTCAAATACTGTTTTACCCGAAATGTTAATCAATTTAAAGGTTGTTTTAGAATAGGCTTCCAAGCTTAACTTTATATGAAGTACTTTGCTGGATGGATTTGGATAAATTAATAATTCTGGTTTTTTCGGTAATTCATTAATTGAATTAGGAATGACAAATACGAAACAACCACTTGTTGCAACACACCCTATTGAGTCTGTAATCGTTACATTGTAGCTTGTCGTTTCAGTTGGTTTCGCCCAAGGATTCGCTGCAGCTGTATCTGAGAGGCTTTTAGCAGGTGTCCAATGGTATTCAAGGGGTGGAATTCCACCAATGACACAGTAGGGGCTAAGTTGAACGCTATCACCTTCAAAAATATCATGTCTGCATTCACCAGTACAAATCACATATTTCGATAATCGAATTTGAATTGAATCCATCGCAATGTTATTCTCTTGATCTTTCACTGTGACATACAAGATTACAGAATCGAGAATTGCTCCTTCGCGAAATACAGGGTTTGCTACTGTTGTATCTTCAAGCATATATGATGCACTAAAGGTGTGTCCGGCGTACCGGTAGGATCCAGACCATATATATTGATATGGAGGGGTACCGCCAGAGGCAGTGGGATTTCCCCCAATTGTGAGAGAATTTGGGCTGTCAGCACATAAAGCTGTGTCTTTTCCTGCTTCAGCAACCAGTTGGGCAAGACATTCTGAACTGATCAAAAATATCAGTAGGATTCCGGTTATTAATGCTAGGGTTTTCACAACTTGTAATAATGTTGGTGCTAACGTTTGACAATATGGCCAGTAAGGGATTGCGGGTGATTTCCTATCAAGGTACACGAAACTTTGACGCGGGCTACAAACCTTCGCATACCACTGAAACACTTATTGGCTATATTGTGTGTAGCTGCCGTTACTATTTCTTTTAAATATCGCTTTCTGTTCATTGTCAATGATCTTATTTCTACCATAATTGAAAAGCGACCCATCGAAATAGCTTGGTTTATACATTGGATATAGTACAATATTGAAATCCTTGAAACCATTCTGATCCTTCATTGCTTTGAAGGGTTTATAACCGTAAAAATAGAACTCCACATATTCATGTTCTTTGAAATCCTCCAAATAATCTGGCATGGCATCATTAAAGCTTGATACGATTGTACTATCAGGATATTGAGCATAGAGAATAGGTATGGTGTCTCCATAACTATCGAAAAATGTAAAGTTTGATCGATCCTCTTTTTTTGGTTCAATCTACTGAATCTTGAATACGCGATCTATAATTGAATCCTTCTCACTAGTGACAACTATGTATTTACCATTACCCATTTTCCATCGACCTGTTGTTTTGAAGAAGTAGTCTTCAGGGTGTTCATAAGGGAGAAGATATGGATTTGGATGGAAGTTAAAGAATGCAAAAGATGAGTCAGGATTAAACTGGAATTGTGTTTTTGGGTAATTCTTTAAATAGTAGGTCCCTTCAATTCCTCTTTTTAGGGCATGACTTTTAACGTGGGTTAAAACCGTTACCACTGATGGGTAAAAAATGACTCCACCAAGCTTT